>Ga0325401_1000341_pt1 | contig 32328 bp, 28 predicted proteins | sample PopdelMetagenome_FD_205666 | JGI IMG/M metagenome (GOLD analysis project Ga0325401, IMG submission 205666) | Populus deltoides microbial communities from Bellville, Georgia, United States - Xylem-PdKOR-R2 | ecosystem: Host-associated > Plants > Phyllosphere > Stem > Wood/Secondary xylem | place...
CCGCGCCAAGGCCACATAACCTAGCTCCTGCTGCGCCCACCGGAGCCACAGCTTCACAAAGTATTTGTCGACGCCTGCAATGGGCGAGATACTGCCAGCCGTGTCCCCATCCATGGTGCAGTAACCCACAGAAGCTTCCGAACGGTTGGACGTGGTGATAAGCAAACAATTTTTCACGTTGGCCACCAGCCAAATGCCGGGGGCACGCACCCGCGCCTGGATGTTCTGCAACGCTAGGTCATCAGTTTGCCAGGTTAGGGGCCGGCCCAGCGCGTGTTCAATCTTGCCGACATATCCCTTCACCTCCTCATCGATAGTCCAGTCAAAAAACACGGCTCCAATGGAATCAGCCAGCTCCTTGGCGGATAGGTAGGTGTCGTCTGACGAGTTAACGGTGCCTTGGTACGCGCACGTTAATAGGCGCTCTACCAGCGGCTTGTTGGCCGTGGCAAACTGCGCGGCTTGCGGGGGCTGCGTAGCCGTGCGCGCCACTGCCTCTTGCGACACCTGCGCGGTGCCGGGCGCCGCCGAGCTAGGTTGGCTACCGCTGTTGTCGCGATTAAGCACCTTAGCAAAGCCTGCATCTACTTCGCCCGCTAGCTTAGTAATATCGACTTCCGAGAAGCAGCCCGAGCGGCGCATAAATTCAGCTGCCCCTAGCTCCGCCACACCTAAGCGCACCATTTCGGCCACCGATACGGCGCACATACACGAGTCGGCGCCGCCGCTGAGCGAGAGCACGAACCCGCGGCTGCGAGCTTTGCGCAGGTAGTCGAACAAGCCTAAGCTAAGGGCTTGGTTTAGCTCGCGGTACTCGTCGGGGGTAGGCAGCGGGGTAATAGCTTCGGCTACGGGTAAGTCGGCATCAAAATCGACATCAGTGCACTCCAAGTCCACCTCCTTAAAGCTCATGAGCTGGTTGCGGGTAATCAGGTGGCCGTTGCGCGCCACCAGGATTTCGCCGTCGTAGATGGTGCGGCCAGCTTCGTTGCCGAGCAAGTTGGCGTAGAGGTAGGTGCAGCGGTAGTCGCGTGAGGCTTCCAGCACAATGTGGTAGCGCTGGTCGGTTTTGCTCATCGCAAAGTGGCTCGCCGACGGGTTGACAATAAGCTGTACTCCCCTAGGTATCAGGCGGCCCGCGGGCCGATCAGCAGCCGGACGCCACGCATCCTCGCAGATTTCGAAGCCAAACTTTACGCCTTTGTGCTCGAACACTAAGTCCCCGATGGTGTACTCCTCCCCTTCCCACGAAAAGGTGGCCGTCGTGCCAGCCTTCCACGACACGAAGAACCTAGGTTCGTAGTGCACGCCGTCGTTGGCGAGGAATTGCTTAGCTGCGAAACCGAGAATTTCGCCGTCGCGCAGCACGCACGAGGTGTTGTAAGTCTGGCCGTTCAGCCTCACCGGTAACCCCACACACACCAAGATGCCCTGCGTCCAGGGGCGAATTTGCTGCAAATGTGCCAATGCTGCTTCGGGCAGCCAATTGCTCAGAAACAAATCTTCACAGTTGTAACCGGTCAGGCAGAGCTCGGGCAAGCAGAGCAGTTCTACGCCCTGGGCCTTGGCTTGCCTGATGGCCTCTTCAATATTGCGGAGGTTGTTTTGCCAATCAAAAGGAATCTGGTTGAGGGCGGCGCCGGCAATTCTCATGAGCGGAAAGGAAAGGTTCGTAAGAAAAACTCGTTTTAGGCTCAACAAGTTGTGCTAAGTGCGCAAAAACCCGCTTCGTTTAGGGATGCAGCCGTGTATTAATCTGCGTAATTGCGTATCTTCTCAAATAGTTGTGGGCGGTAACTTATTCGCTTCCGACTTAGTTTTAGCGCATCTAAAAAACCTAGCCTACTAGTATGGATAGCTCGGTCAGCGCCAACACCAAAAAATGCCCGCATTGTGGCCAGTGGTCTGGTTGGAACCTGCACTACGAAGATCGTTGCACTCACTGCGGTGAACTACTCGACCCACAAGCATACCGAAGCGCGGCTCGCCGGGCAGAGGAAGAGCGCAAAGATGAGAAGGCCCCGAAGGTATTCATTCAAATTCACCCCAACGACGGCACTTTCACTCGTGCCTGGAAATACGTTGTGCTTAGCGGGCAAGTATTATTTGCCGCTATTATCTCTTTTTTCGTGTGGCTGGGCGTAGTGCTAGCGGGCTAAAGTACGTGGGCCGCTACTTACCCGAGCTACGTCATCCACTTTTCGTTGGGGCAACTGGGTTGTATGGGCTCTACAAACTCACGCGCTTCTTCCACTGGGTTACGCTACCAGCTTGGGTAACGGCTTACCTAGCCGACCTCGCTTGCATGCCGGTGTTACTGACGCTCACACTAGTTGTGCAAAGACGCCTCACCCGCAACCTGGCTTTCACCTTCCCTGACTCGTGGCTTGTAGCCGCTTGGCTCTACGTGGCGGTAGTTTTTGAGCTACTCATGCCACACTGGTCGGCGCGCTACGTGCACGACCCGCTAGACGTAATAGCCTATGCCATCGGCACCCTAGCTTTTCGCTATTGGCTTAATCATCTGATCAAGCAGTTCTAATCTGCTTCTTTACACGCCTAACACGGTCAGAGCCCGCTCTGCCGCCGTCTGTTCAGCTTGCTTTTTCGAGAGGCCCATGCCGGTAGCCACCGCCTCTTCATCGATTAGCACAGTAGCCGAAAACTCCATGGTTCCGCCAGCCTGTGGCTGTCCGGCAATTTCGTAGCGCAAGTTTTTGCCCTGGCGTTGCGCCCACTCGATCAGCTTACTCTTGAAGTTGCTGGTCGTTGACACGAGGGCTTTCACATCCACGTAGGGCTTGATGAGGCGGCTTAGCACAAACTTACGCGCGGCTTTATAGCCGTGGTCGAGGTACACGGCGCCCACCAAGGCCTCCAGAGCGTTTCCGTTGACGGAACGCGACCTAGAAACTCGGTTCTGGGTAGGATCAAGCTGCACGAGTTTATCGAGGCCGATTTTAAGCGCAATGGCATTCAGGCTCTCCCGATTCACAATGCGAGAACGAGTTTCCGTCAGGAAACCCTCTTGCTCGTACGGGTACTTACGAAACAGGTATTCGGCCACAACCGAACCTAGGATGGCGTCGCCTAGAAATTCTAGGCGCTCATTGCTTTGGTGCCGCTTCTGCTCTAGCTGTTGGCGCACCACCGAAGAGTGCGTAAACGCCAAATGATAAAGCCGCACGTTGTCAGGCGTGCGGCCAATTACCGTGGCAATTGCTTGCCGAAAGGCGCGGTCTTTACCAAGAAACCGTCGGAAAAACCCGAACAGCGGAAGGGGCTGACCGGAACGAGGCATTATTCTTTGAATTTGCGGAAGATAACCGATGTATTGTGTCCGCCGAAACCAAACGTGTTGCTCATCGCGATATTCACCGGGCGTTGCTGGGCTTGGTTGAACGTAAAGTTCAAACGGGGATCCAGCTCGGGGTCGTCGGTGAAGTGGTTGATGGTCGGCGGCACCAAGTCATTCTGGATAGCCAGGATGGCTGCTACTGCTTCAATACCACCCGCGCCGCCGAGCAAGTGCCCCGTCATGCTCTTGGTAGAGCTAATGTTCAGGTTGTAGGCGTGGTCGCCAAATACCTTCTCAATGGCTTTGATTTCGGCGCCGTCGCCTAGGGGCGTGCTCGTGCCGTGGGTATTGATATAATCTACTTCCTCCGGATTGATACCGGCATCACGCAAGGCGTTTTTCATCACCAGCGTTACTCCATTGCCTTCAGGGTCGGGAGCCGTGATGTGATACGCATCTGCCGACATACCGCCACCAATCAGCTCCGCGTAGATTTTGGCGCCGCGGGCTTTGGCATGTTCGTACTCTTCCAGTATCAAAGCGCCCGAGCCTTCCCCGAGCACGAATCCGTCTCGCTCCTTGTCATAAGGTCGCGAAGCTAGCTCCGGTGCATCGTTCCGCTCGCTCATGGCTTTGAGGGCGTTAAAGCCACCAACGCCCGATTCGGTCACGGCTGCTTCAGAGCCCCCCGTCACGACCACATCGGCCATGTTCAGGCGAATGTAGTTGAAGGCGGAAATGATGGAGTCGGAAGAAGAAGCGCAGGCCGACGTCGTAACGAAGTTCGGGCCGCGGAATTTGTGGCGGATGGAGATGTTGCCCGACGCACTGTCGGCAATCATCTTCGGAATGAAGAAGGGGTTGAAGCGCGGCGTACCGTCGCCCTTAGCAAAAGCAATACATTCCGCTTGCAGGGAAGTAAGACCACCAATGCCGGAGCCCCAGATAACACCTACCCGGTCTTTGTCAACGCCTTCGTCGAGGCCAGCATCTTTGATGGCTTCGTCGCTGGCGATGATGGCAAACTGGGTGAAGATATCCATCTTCCGACCTTCCTTGGTAGGAAAGTAATCGTCAGGGTTGTACCCTTTTACTTCGCAGGCGAAGCGGGTCTTGAACTTGCTGGCGTCGAAGCGGGTGATGGGCGCGGCACCACTGACCCCCTGCGATAAACCCTTCCAATAGTCGGATACGGTGTTACCAATAGGAGTGATGGCACCTAGGCCGGTCACGACAACTCTCCGAAGAGACATAGGCTAGCGGGAGGAGCGAAAGAACTGGACTAAAAAGCAAAACGGCCGGCGGCGAGCCGGCCGAAAAGCACTAAACTCTAAATGTAAAAAAGCGCAAACCTTACTTGGCGTGCTCTTCTAGGTAGCTGATCGCCTGACCTACCGTAGCGATGTTCTCAGCTTGGTCGTCTGGAATCGATACGTTGAATTCTTTTTCAAATTCCATGATCAGCTCAACGGTATCCAGTGAGTCAGCACCTAGATCGTTCGTGAAGCTTGCCTCTGGCGTAACTTCCGAAGCTTCAACACCAAGTTTATCGATGATAATGGCTTTTACTTTTTCTGCAATTTCAGACATTTCCGTGGGGGTTTGAGGAAAACTAGGCGCAAATAACACTATCTTCCCTAACATTTTCAAACAAAGCCCCCCGAATCTTCTAGGTACAAGATTATGACGGCGCAGGTTCCAACGGCTTGAGCTTGTCCGTAGTTTTGTTGTTTAGTGGCCTCACATTCCGCTATGAAAACACTTACACTGGAGGTAGAATACGATTGTGACTTCGACTTATTTGGCTTGGTTTCATCGAGCCGAGAGCACAAACTGGCCTGGACGCTGAACCATGCCCTAGGTCTGCGGTTGGTCAAGCAGACCGACTTGGTTTACGCGCTGACCCAAGGCCGCTTAGTCATCAGTAATTATTTATACGAGACGGAGGTAAGCACCTTGCGCTTGTTGCGCAACCGTTCCCTCGACCCTTCCACCCTGAAAAAACCCTTCTTGGCCCCCGACATCAAGGAGTATGACTACCTGATTCAAATTTGTAACGGGGTGGGCCGGTTCGCTAGTGAGTTGGTTGCCGAGCGCTTAGCTAGCCTACCCGATGTGCAGTACACGTGTCAGTTTGACCCGAACGAGCTAAAATTCAAAGAAAATCTGCTCTTTTGAGCGGCCGTCGTTGCGGCAACTCCGAGGTACTGCCTTCGCGTATTGCTGTTACTACGTTACCTACCTTTGGCTTATTCATCAGCAAAGGCTGGGCTTGAGCCTCGTCTTTTGCTGTTCCCGCTACCTTTGCAGCGCCTAATTCTAGTCTGACACCTCTTACTAAGTTCATGGAATCTCGTCCCTCGTTCAACAAAACTAAAATTGTGGCCACTGTTGGGCCCGCCTCCAACACGTATGAGCGCCTGAGTACCCTGATTCGGGAAGGCGTTGATGTGTTTCGCCTCAACTTTTCGCACGGCTCCTACGAGGACCACCTATCTGTTATCAATACAGTACGGCGCGTGAACAAAGACCTGCGCACCAACGCAGGCCTGCTGCAAGACTTACAAGGTCCTAAGATTCGTCTGGGCGAAGTAGAGGGTGGCAGCGTAGAAATCAAAGCTGGCGACCGGATCAAATTGGTATGCGGCGAAAAAGAAACTAGCACGGCCACGCGCCTAAGCACAATCTACCTAGGGCTGGCCCGCGACGTGAAGCCCGGCGATGCTATTCTCATCGACGACGGCAAAATTGAGCTGCGCGTACTCGCTACCGACCGCGAAAAGGAAGTGGACGTGGAAGTAATTTACGGCGGCACCGTGAAGCCTCGCAAAGGCATCAATCTCCCCGACTCTGATGTATCGGCACCGTCGATGACCGAGAAAGATATTGCCGACTTGAAGTTCGGCTTGGAGCATGACGTAGACTGGATTGCGCTGTCTTTCGCCCGTCGCGCCGAAGACATTCGCTTTATCAAGTCACTGATTGCTGAAAGCGGCAAACAGGCGCGCGTTATCGCCAAAATCGAAACGCCAGAAGGTCTGCGCAATGTTGATGAAATCATTGCCCTCACTGATGCAGTAATGGTAGCCCGCGGCGACCTAGGGGTTGAAATTGCGAGCGGCGAAGTACCGCTCGCACAGAAGATGATCATCCAGAAGTGTAACCAAGCTGGCAAACCCGTTATCGTGGCTACCCAGATGATGGAAAGCATGATCACGAACCCCCGCCCTACCCGTGCCGAAACCAACGACGTAGCCAACGCCGTACTCGACGGCACCGATGCGGTAATGCTTTCGGCTGAGACGGCCGTAGGTGATTATCCGGTAGAAGTAATCCGTCAGATGGTGAGCATCATCCGCAGCGTAGAAAGCCGCTCCACAGCTATATACCACCACTGGTTCCCCATCGACGCCAAGTCACCGTCGTTTATGGTAGATAGCGTGCTGTCGGCCGCTGGTCACCTCGCCAAAAACACCGGCGCGAAAGCCATTACGGGCCTGACTTTCCGGGGCTACACCGCCTTCCAGATTTCGAAGTACCGTCCGAAGGCCGACATCTTTATTTTCACCAGCAACCGGAGCTTGCTCACGGTGCTCAGCTTGGTGTGGGGCGTGCGTGCCTTCTACTACGACCGCATGCTCAGCACCGATAGCACCGTGTCGGATATCCGCTACGCGCTAACGGCAGCCGGGCACTTGCAAAAGGGCGACGTGTTTATCAATACGGCTTCCATGCCAATCAACGAAAAAGGCAAAACCAACATGGTAAAGGTGAGCGTAGCTTAAGCTAGCCGCTGATCTGCTTTCGTAAGCAGCCTTCTTTCCTTCTCTTTAATAAAAAAGGCTTCGCTGCAACAGTGGAGCCTTTTTTATTGGGTTTGCTTCTAGCTTTTATCCCTTCTAACTTCTCGCAAAAAGTTGATATTCAATAAAAATACAACCAAATAAGCTTACAAGCCATTTACTAATTTTCATATTTTGCTGCATTATACCAAGCAAAAGGTCGCTACTTTCGTATGGGCTAAAAACAAGAATAAAACCCTACGATATGGCTTTTTTGTACTTCCGACAGTTCGCAAAATCGAACTTCGCCTCTACAGCTTTGTGCATACCTCATTTCGGCTGGTTGGCCAAGCAGAAGCTTTTTACGCTTGGTTGGCTTATAGCATGTGCACTGATCAGCTTTTTACCGAACCTCGCTTTGGCGGCTGTGCCCGGCGACGATTGTGGTTTTCAGACTCACACACAAACGTATTACGGTGCTACCAGCAATGGCGCACGGGGAGCTTACCTAGCGGAGCATTTTCCCGTGGCCTTTCCTAATGGGCTAACGGTGGGCTACGCTAATGGCCGTACCCTGAAGCTCACCTCCGCGGACGCTGTAGCTAGCTTTTTGCCTTCGTCGACAAGCAACACTGAGCTCCTGGATGCCAGTTACCTTAATCCTATAAAGCCAACGGGCAACTCGAAAAAAAATGGCACTAATACTTATGCCAGCAACCTCGCCGGGCAAGTAGTAGCGTTGACCTTGTCAGTTGCTTTCGACCAAGTAGATAGTGGCTTCAGCACCGCAAGCACACAACTCAAAGACGCTGTTCTGACGAGTGGGGTATTTGCTGGCAAAACGGTAGCATTTGTGTTAGAACAGGCAAACGTAGTGCTCGGCGGTGGCACAAGTTCTTACTCGTTAGGACAGCTTACTACCGCTGTTACGGACATTAATGAAGGCTACGACAACGGCCGGACTATTAACCTGCTGACGTGCTTGGTTGGCTGCAATCTTCTTCCACCCGTTGTACTTGGCCCGCTTACGTACTGCCAGGGCGCCACTCCTACTCTGCTAAGTAGCAGCGTTACGCTCCTGACCGGGGCCTTGCTTCAGGTATACACTACCGCAACCGGCGGCACCGCGCTACCCACTGACTTTAAGCCTCTCACTGCCACAGTCGGCACCGCTACGTACTATGTGGCTCAAACACTCGGTACGTGTGAAAGCAGCCGTGTGCCGTTGGTAGTCAATGTAGTGGCTGCGCCTACTGCACCAACCATTTCGCCAGCTTTAGCAGTCAATACAAGCAACATAGCAGCCTGGGGTGATTCCTTCACGGATGCTAACTACGGACGTTATCCGGCTACTCTATTGCAACTCAGCGGCTATGCCGTGGCTAACCTAGGTGTTGGCGGACAATCCTCTGCTCAGATTAAGGAGCGCATGCTAGCGGCCCCCGATAAGCGCACGTGGCCCGTTATCATCTGGGCCGGCCGTAACGATGGGCGTGACCAAATCGCTCAGACGGAAGCCAATATTGCGGCGATGGTGGCCAACCTTACCCACACAAATTACCTGGTATTGCCGGTATTTAATGGCGCCGGCGAAGGCAAAGGCTCCTACGAGTATCAGCAAATTATGGCGCTGAATAGCAATTTAGCCCGCACCTATGGCAGCCATTACCTCGATGTGCGCAGTCATATCGTGTCGAACTACAATGCTAGCAGTGCCCAGGATGTAGCCGATTACGCGGCCGATATTCCTCCTACCTCCTTGCGTCAAGATTTTCTGCACCCCAATACGGCCGGCAGCGACTTGATTGCGAACTACATTTACATGCACTTCGATCAGCTCTTCAATGGCGGCGTGGTATTGCGTTATTGCCAAGGAGAACAAGCAAACCCGCTCAGTTTGGCATTTACGGCTCCTAGCGCCGGAGCTACTTTCCGTTATTATACTAGTGCCCTCGCTCCGCTTCCGCTGGGCACGGGTACTGCCTACGCCCCTTCTACGTCGAGCCTAGGTTCCACAACGTACTACGTTTCCCAAGTGGTAGGTGGATGCGAAAGCAGCCGTACTCCTATCCGAGTGGAAGTAAGCGACTGCGCTGCAATGCAGGCACGTTCAGGACTCCTAAGCGGTCTGACGAACACCTTATTATCTGCTACTGGCCAGACTCTCGGCTTTGTTGCTTCCGTCCTAATGGTGTATCCGAACCCCTTGAGCAACCAGGCTACGGTAAGCTTCGGACTTCCAAAAGGACAAGCGTACTCACTAGCGCTCTATAATGGCAACGGATATATGGTTCAGCAGATTGCTTCCGGAACGGCCCCCATCAACCAGCAGTATAGTTATTCAATTGACGGACAAAAACTACCGGTGGGTTTGTACACGGTGCGCCTTACCGCTGGGTCAGCCAGTCAATCGTTCCGCCTAACAGTGAGTCGCTAGGCAAATTGTAATACGCTTCCGTTACCCTAGCATTATTAAATGATTAGAAAAGGCGACGCCAGATAGGCGTCGCCTTTTTCGTGGGCTCATTCCTGTTCCATCGCAAGGTGTCACATCATGCTACGTACACTGCCAACTACCACTTAGACTAAAAAGAGTGTGTTGAAGAACTTCATATTGCACTTAAGCTGTACAGCGAGTACGCAGAGTCGACTCAAGTAAATAATAGTAGCTTACTATTTATAATTTTTTCAAGTGACAGTACTAAAAACAAATTCCAATTCTCAAGCTAACATCCTATAACCCTTAGTAGCCTTACGCGCTAAATTCATTAAATCTTAATAGAATATATGATTAATTTAACTTAATATAGCAAAGTAGGCTTAACTTTGTGCCCGTTACCGACAACAACCCCGCACCATTTTGCTTATGGTTTTTTTGTACTTCCGAAATTCGGCAGTTTTTTTCCTGCTTAATATCGATACTAGAATACCAGCTCAAAAGGGAATAAGTACTTGGCCAAAGTACTTGCACTTATGCTACTTGCTAGCTTTTTTGCTATCCACCTTTGCCTCACCGAATGCTTTTGGGCAGACGACCAGCAATTGCGCAATTCAAACGCGTACCCAAGTTTATTACGCTAGCACCGCTGGAAGTGCTTACGTTACGGAGCATTTCGTGCAAGCATTTCCTACTGGATTGAGTGTAGGCTGTAGCACTGGTCGCACACTCCGCCTGACCACCGCGGCAGCCGTTGCTAACTTTCTGCCCTCCCCAGCTAGCACCACGGAAGTACTCAACGCAAGTTACCTCAACCCTTTGAAGCCTAGCAGTGGGGGCGCTAATACGTACGGCAGCAACTTCGCGGGACAGGTAGTTGCCCTGACGCTATCGGTCGGCTTTGATCTGGCCGATGCTAGCTTCAGCAGTGCCGACGTACAGCTGAAAGATGCTCTAATCACCAATGGGACTTTCGCCGGCAAATCAGTTGCCTTTGTACTAACGCAAGCGAACCTAGCATTAGGAGGTTGCACCAGCCAGTATTCGGTTGATCAACTCAATTCCATCGTCACGGCAATTAATGAAAGCTACGAAACAGGTAAGACAGGTGACTTGCTGACTTGTGCCGGTGCTTGTAGCATTCCTGTACCCACTGTAGCGGCACCCGTTGCCTATTGTTTGGGCACTTCTTCTGCTTTGCTCAACACTAATGTAACGGCGGCAACAGGGGCTACCGTGAATATTTACACTACGGCTGCAGGTAGCACACCATTGCCAGACTTTCAGCCCTCCACTGCGGCTATCAGCAGTACCACCTACTACATCTCGCAGACGATAGGCACCTGCGAAAGCAACCGGGTTCCGGTAGTAGTAAGTATTGTTACGAAGCCTAGTGCCCCTACCATCGTTTCCTCGCTTCTAACGAACACCAGCAACATTGCGGCCTGGGGCGACTCTTTCACGGATGCGAACTTTGGACGTTACCCATCAACCTTATCCCAACTCAGTGGCTATACGGTAAACAACCTAGGTGTTGGGGGACAAACCTCTACCCAAATCAAGACCCGTATGTTGGCTGATGTGCAAAAGCACACGTGGCCTTCTATTATCTGGGCCGGGCGCAATGATCAGCGAGAGCAACTTGCCCAAACGGAGGCCAATATTGCGGCGATGGTAGCCAGCCTGACGCACAACAACTACCTGGTTATTTCTGTGTTCAACGGCGATGGTGAAGGCAAAGGCACTTACGCCTATCAGCAGATCATGAAGCTGAACAGCGATCTAGCTAAAACGTATGGCAGCCACTACCTCGATGTGCGCAGTTACTTCGTGTCGCAATACAAAACGAGCAGCGCGCAGGACGCAGTCAACTATACGGCTGACATTCCAGCTGTGTCACTGCGCCAAGATTTTCTGCACCCCAACCCGACCGGCAGCGACTTGATTGCGAACTATATCTATGCCCATCTCAACCAGCTCGTAACCGGTGGTGTGGTGGTACAATATTGCCAGAATGCGCAGGCAACCCCGCTCAGCGCAGCCTTCAATACGCCTGCTACGGGTGCCACGCTACGCTTTTATGATAGCGCGACGGCGACGACGCCCGTCGGCTCGGGAAATAATTTTCTGCCACCTACGACAAACCTAGGTTCTTCCGTGTACTATGTAGCCCAGGCTACCGGCTCGTGCGAAAGCGCTCGAATACCCATCTTAGTAAACGTTAATGACTGCAATGCTATGGACCGGGGCGCCGCGGGCAATACGAACTCTGTAACACTAGAAGCGTACCCCAACCCGTTCACGGCACAAGCAACGGTGGAACTCCGCTTGCCCGAAGGTCAAGCGTACGAGTTAGAGCTCTACAATGCCACTGGTAACTTGGTAAAACACCTCGCCGACGGCACTGCAACAAACAACCAAGCTACTTTCTTGCTAGGTAGCTCCCCTCTTACGGCAGGCTTTTACTTGCTGCGTTTAAACGCAGGCCACTTCAGCCGGACTTTACGCTTAACCCTTATTAGATAAGCTGGTCTACGTTGCTTGCGAGCCTACAGTAATCGTACGCCACTATAAATTTCATAACGTGAAAAGGCTCCCTATCTGGATAGGGAGCCTTTTCTATAAAAGAGCAGAAGCAGTCTTGGTGCTTAGGCAGCCAAAGACTTCACGAACTTCGCCAGCTTCGACTTGTTGTTAGCGGCTTTGTTCTTGTGAATGATGTTTTTCTTTGCTAAACGATCCAGCATCGAAGAAACTTTCTTCAGTAGCTCTTGTGCTTCGGTAGCATCAGTGGTAGCGCGCAGCTTCTTAACAGCGGTGCGGGTCGATTTAGCTTGGTAACGGTTCAACACGCGCTTAGCTTCGTTGGAGCGGATGCGCTTGAGGGCCGACTTGTGATTCGCCATGGGTATATAGAATTGACGTTCTGCTCGGTTTCGATTCAGTTTGGGTTTGCAAAGGTACGAGTTCCATTGAAAATAGCAAACCTAGAGTCTTATTTACTGTCTTCTTTCTTGCTTTGTAATCAGCACTATGCCTATTGTGCGGAGGCTTGCTGCCAGTCGACTTGCTGTGTACCAATGCAAGTAACTTTGCTGCTGCCGTCAAGCATTCGGAATTAAATAGTAGGCATGCAGAACTTTTTACACCAAAATTGTTCTGTCCAGTAATTGTAAGTACTTTTTGTCTCAGGCACCCTCCCCGACTGCCTTACCAGCCTGATATGCCGCTCGTTACAGCCTCCTCATACCGACCGCCTTTCTACCTCTTCAACGGACATCTGCAAACTATTGTCCCGAGCGTTTTGCGCTCTGTGCCGGAAGTGCGCTACCAGCGCGAACGAGTAGAAACCACCGATGGCGACTTTCTGGATCTTGATTGGTCACGATTGCCGGGAAGAGAAATTGACACGTTAGCCATTGTGTCGCATGGCTTGGAGGGTGATGCTAGTCGCCCCTACGTGCGCGGCATGGTGCGGGCCTTAAACCACGCCGGCTTCGATGCCTTGGCCTGGAACTACCGTAGCTGTAGCGGGGAGATGAACCGTTTGCTTCGCACCTACCACCTAGGCGAGACCGACGACCTCGACTTTGTGATACGCTACGCCTTATCGACGGGGCGCTACCGCCGCATTTACCTGACGGGTTTTAGCGCAGGCGGCAACGTAACCCTAAAGTACCTCGGCGAAAATCCGGACCGTGTGCCGAAGCAGGTAATGCGTGCCACGGTTTTCTCGGTACCCACCGATTTGAAGTCTAGTTCGTACCAGATTTCTAAGCCACAAAACCGTATTTATCTCAAGCGCTTTTTGAAATCGTTGCGCACGAAGATGCGGCAGAAAGCAGAACTACTTCCCGGCCAAATTGATTTGCTCGACATAGATCAACTGCGCGACTTTCCCCAGTTTGATGATCGGTACACTGCTCCCATGCATGGCTTCAAGTCGGCAGATGAGTACTACGAGCAAGCTAGTTCTGGGCGATACCTCAGCACCATTCGCATTCCAACGCTACTAGTGAACGCACAGAACGATCCTTTCCTGGCACCTACTTGCTTTCCGCGCGATGTAGCGGCAACGAGCGAGTTCGTGTTCCTTGAAACTCCTCCCGAAGGTGGCCATGTGGGCTTTGCAGAGGGCACCCCGGATGGATCTTATTATTCGGAACGGCGCGCGGTGGAGTTTCTCACGGCACCGATACCAGCCTAATGGTGCTTGAGTAATTCTAGCTTTTACCTAGCATTGGCCGGCACAAAAACCACCTTTTTAGTTTCGAAGAACTCCTCCGTGAAGTAGTCGCGAAGGTTATAAATGGCTGTAGGCAGGCCAGACTCCTGAATCTCTTCTTCTAAATCGCCGCCTTTTAGGTAGTACAGGCCATGGGTGTTGTCGCCATTAGGCTTGTAGCGGTGCATAATCCACGGGTGAAACGTAGCCAGACGGGCTACCGCACGGCTCACCACGTAGTCGTACTTGGAGCGCAATTGCTCGGCGCGGGCCTGTTCAGCCGTGACATTGGTCAGCCCTAGCGTCAGGGCCATTTCTTGCACGGCATGAATCTTCTTGCCAATACTATCAACGAGGTGAAACTTGACCTCCGGAAACAAGATAGCCAACGGCAGACCGGGCAAGCCGCCCCCGGTTCCAACATCCAGTACCGACGTGCCCGCCGGAAACTGCACCACCTTGGCAATGCCAAGTGAATGCAAGAGGTGCTTTTCGGCTAGGTTCGCCACGTCCGTACGGGCTACCAAGTTCAGGCGCGCATTCCAACTTTGAAATTCGGTTTCAAGTCGCCCAAAAAGTTGCTGCTGCTCATCGGTGAGCGAAGGGAAGTAGCGTTTGATAATATCCATCGGCGACAAAAGTACGATGCTATGGGCTGCAGTGCTATGCGTTTGGCACCGTTGCATTGTCCCAAACACATGTATACAAAAATGCCCTAACCTAGGTCAGGGCATTTTTACAAATTCTTGTTTAACAATCAGCTTATTAGATGATATGCTTCTTGTTCTTTACCATGTCGAAGAGTAACTCGCGGGCACGGTGCAATTGGGCCTTCACCGTACCTAGGGGCGCTTTCAGCTCCTGCGCAATTTCTTCGTAGCTCAGCTCGTCGAAGTAGCGTAGCGTTACGAGGCGCTGGTATTTATCGGGCAGCCGCGACACCACGTGCTGCATGATTTCAATCTTCTGGTTTTTGATGGCCGACTCCTGCGGGTTCAGGTTTTGGTCGCGGAAGTCGATGGTGATTTCGTCGCCGTTGTCAATCTTAATGGCCGAATCGATCGACATCGTTTTGATTTTATTCTTGCGAATAAAGTCGATGCAGTTGTTGGTGGCAATCCGAAAGAGCCAAGTACTGAAAGCGTACTCAGGGTTGAACTTGTGCAGGTTACGGAACGCTTTGGCAAATGCCTCAATCGTGAGATCTTCGGCATCGTCGGGGTTACGCACCATTTTCAGTACGACGTGATACACCGGCTTTTTATAGATCTGCATTAGCTCGGCGTATGCTTTCTCGTCACTCTGCTCCACAGCTGCGCGAATCAGCTTGAAGTCATGTTTAGCTTTGGCAGAAAACTGCTTTTGTATTTCCTGATTGTTTACTTCCATCGAAGAGTGCGGTAGAGAAAGAGGGACATGCCCAGAGCGAGATAATTGACAAAGTAGACGGCGTCGAGCAGCGGAAGCCACGCTACCGGGAGCCGGTCATCGAGGCGCCGGGCGAGCCGGTCGTAGGTGGTACAAACCAACGCTGTGCGAACTCCCAATAACGTAATCAAAGGTATCCATTCTGACCGGGAAAATAGTAACGCAAACGCAGTGAAATAAAAAAGCAGATTAGTACCAATAAAGTTTCCTATTCGAACCCGATCGGCCCAGCGGTAACGGTTTCCAGCGGAAAGATGCCGCCGTTTCTGACGCCACCATGCGCCCCAGGTTTGGGCAGCTTGGCTGACCGTATGTGCCTCGGGGCGTGCTACAACGGCAACACGCTGCCCGGTGCGCACGGCATCTTGCACCAGCAGATCATCGTCGCCGCTAAGACTACGAATATGAGAAGCAAATCCTTTTGTCGCCCGAAAACATTTCTGAGTGTACCCTAGGTTTCGGCCCACACCCATGTACGGTTGCCCACGCCACGCGAACGACAAATACTGCGCTCCGGTGAGTAGGGTTTCAAACCGAATCAATTTATTTAGAAAGCCTGGTTCTTCAACGTAAGCCGAGTAGCCGAGCACTAACTCCGCCGGATGAGCAAAGCCTCTCTGCATCAATCTAATCCACTGATCAGTATTCGGAATGCAATCGGCGTCGATAAATAGCATCCGCTCGTGGCGGGCCACTTTGATACCTAGGGTCAGCGCGTACTTTTTGGGGGCGAAGCCAGCCGGCGTATGGCCGACGGTTACGACGCGCACATTGGGGTGGTACTGGGTTAGTTGCTGGGTGTAGAGGTAAGTATCGTCCTCGGAGCGGTCGTCGATGAGCACCACCTCGAACCCAGCCGGGTAATCTTGGCGCAGCAGTAGTGGCAGCAACTGCCGCAGGTTCTCTAACTCATTGTGGGCGCACACCAGCACCGATACAGGTTCGACATCGGCAGTGGCAGGGCTAGGTTCGGCCGGCTCGGGCCGCAGGGCAAAGGGCAGAAAATAATAAGCGGCGTAGAAAAGCTGCACCAGCACGCACGCTAGCAGCAGCCAGACAGCCGGCGAAAAATGAAAAGGCAACACAGCAAATGAGATAAGCAGGCAAAAGTAGGCATTAGTTACCTTTGTAGTCAGGAGCCAGGAGCTAGGAGTTAGGAGCTAAGCGTTGGAAGTTATTGCTGTTCACAGTAGTCTTTCCGCTACCGCTCTCAACTCCTAGCTCCTGGCTTCTAACTCCTAGCTTCTCGTAAATGACTTTCGACCTCGTTGCCAACGACCCGCACACCAAAGCCCGTGCGGGCGTCGTCCATACCGCCCACGGCGCTATTGAAACTCCGATTTTTATGCCCGTCGGTACGGCTGGCACGGTGAAAGCCGTGCAACAGCGCGACTTAACCAATGACATTCAGGCCCAGATTATTCTTGGCAACACGTACCATCTCTACCTGCGCCCCGGCCTAGATGTGCTCCGCCAAGCTGGTGGCTTGCACAAATTCAACGGCTGGGACCGACCCATCTTGACCGACAGCGGCGGCTACCAAGTGTATTCGCTCAGCAACACGCGCAAAATCAAAGAAGAAGGCGTGAAGTTTCGTTCGCACATTGATGGCTCGCAGCATTTGTTTTCACCCGAAGGCGTGATGGACATTCAGCGCACCATCGGGGCGGATATCATCATGGCCTTCGACGAGTGCACCCCCTGGCCCTGCGAGTACGACTACGCCCGCAAATCGCTGGATATGACGCACCGTTGGTTGCTGCGCTGCATCCAGCGCTTCGATAGCACCGAAGGTCACTACGGTTACAACCAGACGCTGTTCCCCATCGTGCAGGGCAGCACCTTTAAGGATTTGCGCATTAAGTCGGCGGAATTCGTGGCCGAGCAGCAGCGCGAAGGCAACGCCATTGGGGGGTTGAGTGTGGGCGAGCCGGCCGAGTTGATGTATGAAATGACTGAACTGGTGTGCGACATCTTGCCCAAAGACAAACCTAGATACCTGATGGGGGTGGGTACGCCGGCCAATATTCTGGAGAACATAGCGTTGGGCGTAGATATGTTTGACTGCGTAATGCCGACCCGTAATGCCCGCAACGGCATGCTTTTCACCACGCAAGGCATCATGAACGTCACGAACAAGAAATGGTCGACCGATTTCGAACCCATCGACGCTGAACTTGGTGGCTACGTTAGCACGTTTTACTCACGGGCTTACGTGCGGCACTTGTTCCAGAGTCAGGAGATGCTCGGCGCGCAAATTGCCTCCGTGCACAACCTAACCTTTTTCCTCTGGCTGGTAAAGCAGGCACGGGAGCAAATCTTGGCCGGTACCTTCCGCGAGTGGAAAGAAAAGATGGTGAAGCAAGTAATGACTAGGCTGTAGAAAACAACTCATTCTGAGCAAGATAAATGGCGCTTCCTAAGAAAAAAGGACTCCGAGGAATTCATGTGAATCAGGTCCACTACTATTGGAAGGAAGCAGGCTATTGAATTTGCTCTTGAGCACGGTTGGACCTCCTGTTATCAAATCATGCGTTTAGAATATCCAGAACCAATCGTTCGGCATCAGAAGTTAAGCTAGCCGTCATCTGTCCATCATGCTTCGCATCCTCGATAAATATATCCTCAAGAAGTTTCTGACTTCTTTCATCTTCACGGTACTGATCTTGGTGCTGGTTATCTGCGTGATTGACTTCACGGAGAAAAACGATGACTTCATCAAGCACAACTTATCGGCGAAGAAGGTCCTGCTGGAATACTACATTAATCTGTTTCCGTACTTCGCCAATCTGCTCTCTCCCATCACGGTGTTTATTGCCGTGGTATTCGTGACGGCTAGGCTGGCGGCGCGCACCGAGATTGTAGCGATTCTAGCGAGTGGCGTGAGCTTCCGGCGGCTGCTGGTGCCCTACATCATGGGCGGTACCATCATCGGGGTTATTACGTTCGGTCTGACGGGCTGGATTATCCCGATTGCTAACAAGACCCGTGTGGCTTTTGAGCGCCTGTATGTGAAGAACCCGTACGTGTACAAAGGGCGCAACGTGCACATCAAGATTGGGCCGCGGAGCTACGCCTACATGGAAAGCTACGACAACACCAACAACGTCGGCTACCGGTTTGCCCTCGAAACCATTGATGGTACCCAGTTGAAGCGGCGCCTAACGGCTGACGCTATCAGCTGGGATTCTACGCGCAAGGCCTGGAAGCTCACGCCGCAGGTAATTCGCTCCTTCAACGGGCAGCAGGAAAAGCTGCAAACCATGCCCGCCCGCGACACCACGCTCAACCTCTACCCGAAAGACTTTGCCAGTACGTACCGCCTCTCCGAAACGCTTACGCTGCCAGAGCTAAACGCCTTTATCAACCAGAAGATCGAGCGCGGTTCCGACGATACGCAGATCTACCTAAGCGAGAAATACGAGCGGTATGCGTACCCGTACGCCATCATCATCCTCACCATTATCGGCGTTATTCTGAGCGCCCGAAAGTCGCGAGCGGGCGTGGGCGGTCAGATTGCGCTTGGCTTCGTGCTAGCCTTCGTCTTTATCATTTTCGTCATTCTAAGTCGCAACCTGGCGCAGGTGGGCCAAGTCCACCCCATGTTAGCGGCCTGGGTACCTAGCATTGTGTTTACGGGCATCGGCCTCGTGCTCTACCGCTTCGTACCTAGGTAGAGGAGAGATGGTGATTTGGTGAACTGGTGAATTTGCGGCTCCTGCGTCAAGGGCGCTGGTTGAACGGCAAACTCACCACCTCACCATATCACCATCTCTCCGTCTCATTCCCCTCCCCATGTTCAAAGATTACCTTCGCTTACATTTCATTGTCCTGCTGTGGGGCTTCACGGCCATTTTGGGCAAGCTTATTTCCTTACCTCCTGTCGAATTAGTGTTTTGGCGGACGTTGCTCGCCGCGGCCGGCTTGGCAGTATTACTAGTGGCAAGAGGACATCAATGGCAGATTAAAGCCACCGATGCACTGCGTCTGCTGAGCGTGGGCGTGCTAGTGGCCATTCACTGGATTACCTTTTTTCTGGCGGCGCGTCTTTCCTCCGTGAGTGTGTGCTTGGCTGGCATGGCAACGTTGGCTTTGTGGGCGTCGCTATTGGAGCCGCTGGTGCTCTGGCGCCGGGTGCGCGTTTACGAGGTAGGCCTAGGTTTGCTTACGATGGTGGGCCTCTACCTCGTTTCGCAAGCGGAATTCGATCAACTTTTGGGATTAGGCGTGGCTATTATATCAGCTGGATTGTCGGCGCTGTTTAGCGTGTTGAACTCCAAACTGGTAAAGCAGCACTCACCCTTGCGTCTTACTTTCTACGAAATGCTAGGTGCCTGCTTAGCTATTGGATTGTTTATGCCCATTTACAGCCGCTATTTTACGGCGGGCACCGGCTTGCACCTTACCCCAGCTCCCGTCGATTGGCTGTGGCTATTGGTCTTGTCGGGTATCTGCACCGTGTATGCTTTCTCCGCTTCCGTCGAGCTGATGAAGCGGCTTTCGGCTTTCGTCGTCAACTTGACCATCAACCTAGAGCCGGTGTACGGTATTCTGCTGGCGGTGCTCATCTTTGGAGCCCAGGAGAAAATGTCGTTGGGCTTTTACCTAGGTACGCTAGTTATCCTATTCAGCGTGCTTATCCACCCGGTGCTTGATCAGTGGAATCAACGTCGGCGCAAGGCCCAGCCAATGGAAGCCGTGCTTTAATCTCTGCTACAGCACGCCATCCCACACCTGAAACTCCTCCGGCAACAGCAGTTGCGGTGGTGTTTCGCGGCCGGGAAATAGCCCGTACACTGCCGAGCCCGAACCCGACAGACTTGCGTAAACAGCGCCAGCATTGTAGAGAGCCTGCTTCAGCTCGCCTAGGATCGGGTAATGGGGCGCCAGCGCCGTTTCAAAATCATTGCTGACGGTATTGCACCAGGTTTCGATAGGTTGCGCGAGGCTTTGGCGCAAATCATGGCGCGGGGTACCAGGCTGCACGCGGGCGTAGGCCTCGGCCGTGCTGATGTGCACGCCGGGGTAAATCACTTTGCAAGCTACACCGGTCAGTGCCAGCTCAATCGGCTCGAATACGTCGCCCTTTTCGTAGGCAAAAACGGGCGTGTTGCGCACAAAAAAAGCGCAGTCGCTGCCTAGGCGGCGGGCATAGCTTTCGAGTATTTCTGGTGAAAGACTTAAGTTAAATAGGTCTGTCAATGCTTTTAGCGCAAACGCAGCATCGCCCGAGCCGCCGCCTAGCCCTGCCCCGATGGGCACAGCCTTGTGTAGGTGCATCTGCACGGGCGGCAGGTTGAAGTCGTTCCGCAATAAGTCGTACGCCCGCCAGCACAGGTTCGTGCTCAGTTCACCCGGAATAGGAATCCCACTAAGGGTGAGTACGTTTTCGTCGGCAGGCAATACTTCTAAAGCATCGCACCAAGGCAAGGGTATAAAAACCGATTCGAGGTTGCGGAAACCATCGGCTCGTTGGCTAGTGATGTAGAGGCCTAGGTTGAGCTTAGCGTTCGGAAAAACGAGCATGAGCGGGATGGTGTGTGAATGAGGCTGCGGCTAACGCGAGCAACCAGTGCGGTACAAACTAAAGCGTGCGCCGCAGAAAAAGCTATTTTTGATTTTTGTTGCGGTTTGCTCAGCTTGCTTTTTCGTATGTCTGCTCTCTCACCAACCGACTGGTATCGTTCTTGGGGAAAGCGTCTGCTCGATGTACTGCTGGCCAGCTCGCTGCTGCTGCTTACCCTGCCGCTGCTGCTAGCTGCCACGCTGTTGGTAGCAGTAACCAGCCGCGGGCCTGTTCTGTTTCGGCAGCGCCGCCCAGGATTGCACGGGACTTTATTTACACTCTACAAGCTTCAGACGATGACCAACGACCGCGACGCACACGGCAACCTCCTCCCGGATGCCGAACGCCTGCCCCGCATAGGTCGTTGGCTGCGCGCTACATCCCTCGACGAGCTGCCCCAACTTTGGAACGTGCTTCGCGGCGACATCAGTTTAGTTGGTCCTCGCCCCCTACTTGCCCAATATTTGCCGCTTTACTCTGCTACCCAAGCTCGCCGGCACGAAGTACGGCCCGGCATTACAGGGTGGGCACAGGTAAACGGACGTAATGCTATTTCTTGGCAGCAAAAGTTCGAATACGACGTGTGGTATGTTGATCGGGTGTCATTAGGGCTTGATCTGCGCATCCTGGTGCTCACCATCTGGAAAGTGCTGGGCGCCCGAAACATTACTAGTGCCGGGCAAGCTACCACAACGGCCTTCACGGGCAACCAACCCAACCAAGAGCAGCCTTCTGCATGAGTGATTTTATTTCCACTGCTGCTACTCGCCCACGCTTAGTCATTTTTGGTGCCGGCGGCCTAGGCCGCGAAGTCTTGGTGCTTGCCCGGCAAATCAACGAAGCAACGCCTACTTGGAACTTAGCCGGTTTCTACGACGATCAAGCGCCTGCTTCCTCGCACATTCACGACCTGCCCTACCTAGGTACTTCCACCGATTTAAATGCGAGCCGGGAGCCCTTGCACGTAGTGGTAGCGGTGGGCAACAGTCGTCACCGGGCGGCTATTGTGCGGCGGCTCACCTCGCCCTTGCTTCGCTTTGCTACGCTCATTCACCCTACGGTAGCGTGCCAGCCCTACCAACAACTTCGCTTCGGGGAAGGTAGCATTATTAGCCAAGGCTGCATTCTGACGACCGACATCAAGCTAGGTCGCCATGTGCTGCTCAACCTCGGATGCACCGTAGGCCATGATGCCGTGCTGGAAGACTTCTGCTCCCTGATGCCCCACGCCAATATTGGCGGTGAAGCCTACTTAGAAACGGGCGTGTACCTAGGTACCAACGCCACCGTTATTAACCAAGTGCGCGTGGGGGCGCGTACTATTGTGGGCGCCGGCGCCGTAGCCGTGCGCGACCTGCCCGCCGACTGCACTGCTGTGGGTGTGCCCGCCGCCGTTATTAAAACCCATGCGTAGCCAAGACCACGACCGAATTTTCCTCTCCCCACCGCACCTAGGTCGCCACGAGTTGAACTATGTGCACAAGGCCATTGAGGATAATTGGGTTGCGCCGGTAGGGCCGAACATTCAAGGTTTTGAACGGGAGCTTTGTCAGTATGTTGGCATCGCGCACTGCGTCGCGCTGAACTCCGGCACGGCGGCTATTCACCTAGGTTTAGCAGTGCTAGGTGTGGGGCCAGGCGATGAGGTGCTGTGTCCATCGTTCACGTTTGTGGCCACTGCCAACCCTATCACGTACCTAGGCGCCACCCCCGTATTCGTCGACAGCGAGCCGACCACTTGGAATATCTGTCCCGAACGATTGCGCGAAGCCATCGAAGACCGGTTGCGACTGGGCAAAAAGCCTAAAGCGTTGATTGTGGTGCACTTATACGGGATGCCGGCGCAGATGGAGCCACTGCTATCGGTAGCCAATGAGTATGGCATTCCGGTGCTAGAAGATGCCGCTGAAGCCCTAGGGTCGCGCTACGCTGGCCACCTATTGGGCAGCTTTGGTGCCATCAGTGTGCTCTCATTCAACGGCAACAAGATTATCACAACGAGTGGTGGCGGCGCGCTACTAACCAATAAGGCCGAGTGGGCTCAGCAAGTACAGTTTCTGGCAACCCAGGCCAAGGACCCAGCGCCGCACTACGAACACTCCACCACGGGCTATAACTACCGACTCAGTAATATTCTCGCGGGCATTGGCCGTGGGCAATTAGAGCTGATTGAAGATCGGGTGAAAAAACGGCGGGAGATTTACGCCTGGTACCAGCAGCGCTTGCAAGCTAACCCGGCGCTGGAAGTGGGGCCAATGGAACCCGCCGGTAGCCGCTCCAACCGTTGGCTCACGACGGTACTACTCGATTCGGCGCAGACGCCCGTTACCGTCGAACAACTCCGCCAAAACTTGGAGGCGCACAATATTGAGGCGCGCCCTTTGTGGAAGCCCTTGCACTTGCAGCCACTTTTTGCCGCGGCACCTAGGTACGGTGGCGCCGTGTGCGAAGACCTATTTCAACGAGGCCTATGCCTGCCCAGCGGCTCAGCTATGACCGACGCAGACTTGGAGCGCGTGCTGAAAGCATTAGTGGAGGCCTTCTAAAATTAAGGCAGCGAGTAGATGCCAGAGAGTTTATCTCACAATTAATTTTTATTGGTATTCAGCTTATTATACCCGTAAAAGCTGTATTCTTACGGCGGAGCTTCGACCCTACGCGCGCGTGCCCTACCTAGTTATCGTAGTTGCCGGCTGGCTGAGTGCTTTACACTCGCGCCAGCGCTAGGCCTTTATCTCCGTCCCCTATCCTGAAGCTGTCACGGGATGCGGCAGCGAGGCTCTCCCACCTACTAGTACTGGCTAGCTTAGCTAGTTACTGCAGCACCTCTTAGGCGTTTGTCTTTGCGCTATTTTCTTGCCCTAGCGGCCTTTGCGCTGATTATTCCCACCTGGATCAGCCAAGTTTCATTATCTGCTCTTGCTCTAAGTATTATGTCCGGGTCTTTGTCGTCTCTTCGAGCGAGCCGATGCCCGAATGCAAACCGCCCTACCAGCTTTTCTATGCTTGCAGCTCGTCGCCTATTACCCTTACGTGCCTTCTTCCACAACCTAGGTTTAACACAACCGTCTGTTCTTCAGCACCTAGAACATTCAGCTAGGCGCCCGTCTGGGCGCATGACGGCAAGCGTCTGGCTAGCTGGGGTTGCCGGCGTATTCTGTCTCTTGCTCAGCGGTTCGCTCTGGGCGCAATCGTCAACATCGCGCCCCCGGGTGGGCCTTACGCTGAGCGGCGGCGGGGCACGGGGTTTGGCGCACGTTGGCTTGCTGAAAGCACTGGATTCTGCCCGCGTGCAGGTCGATTACGTGACGGGTACGAGCATGGGCGCCGTGGTGGGTTCGTTGTACGCCGCGGGCTATTCGGGCGTCGAAATCGAGCGGGTAGCGCAGGGCCTCGATTGGAATGCCCTGCTGACCAACTCCGCCCAACTAACGACTATCACCCTGCCCGGTAAAGACGATTTTGGGCGCTACATCGTCGAGCTCCCGTTCGAGAACGGCGCGTTTCGTTTTCCCACGGGCGTTATCGAATCAGAAGAACTATGGCTGAAGCTCAGCGACTTATTCTTCCCGTACTATCGTACGAAGGACTTCGCTCAATTTCGGCGGGGCTTCCGGTGCATTGCTACCGACGTCTTCTCTGGTGACCCCGAGGTACTTCGAGGCGGTGAAATTGTGCCGGCCATCCGGGCGAGCATGGCCATCCCGTCGGTGTTTACGCCGGTGCAGTACCAAGGCCACCGATTAGTCGACGGGGGCGTGGTGCGTAACTTTCCGGTTTCGGAGGTGAAAGCAATGGGCGCGGGCGTCGTCATTGGTAGCAACGTTTCGGCCGGCGCCTACACCGAAGCGACCCTGCGCAACCCCGTGGATGTGCTGATGCAGATTTCCTCGTTCAAGGACAACAGCGACTTCAAACTCCAAAAAGCGCTGTGCAACGTCTACGTCGATTATCCTTTGGGCGACTACACGAGCGGTAGCTTTTCGGCGGCGGGGCCTATCCTAGCTATCGGTAATCAGCAAGGGCGAAATGTGTTCCCCAAATTAAAAGCGCTACGTGATTCAATTGACCAGCTGTACGGTCCGGCACCGCCTCCCCCACCGCCTAGCCCACGCGCCGATTCCGTCTACATCGAAAGTTACCAGGTACAGGGCTTGGCACCGGCAGCGGAAGCGTTGCTCTTGCGCCAGCTTCAGTTACGTCCCAAGCGCTATTACACCGCCGCTCAGATTTCTTCGGCCGTTCGCGACGCATTCGGTACGCGTGCCTTTCGCAAAATCACGTACACGTTGATCCCCGTCTCCGAATCGACGGCCCGCATCGTGTTCGACGTGGAACGTAACGTGCCAGCACGCGTTGGCCTAGGTCTGCACTATAATTCCTTGACGAGCATTGGCCTAATTGGCAGCGTTTCGCTTCAGGACAAGCTTTTCCCTTCCTCTACCAGTCAGGTCGCTGTGAATATTGGGGAGAATCCCCGCCTGCGCGTGAAACACGTTCAATATTTTACGCAGCATCAAAATGTAGTAGCACGGTTCCTGGCCCAGGCTGAACAAGTGGGCATAACAACGTACAGCACCGAGTTCGACAAGGCCGGGTTGTACAGCCAGCGTTACGTGCTAGCCAATGCGCAGTTAATTAAGCTACTGAACCGCAACCACGGGTTCGGCATTGGTACCCGCTATGAGTACGGCCGTTTTAAGCCCGAAATCACCTCCCGGCTACAGCTTGATGGCCGCATACACTTACTAAACAGCTACTTACTATACGAAGGCAACACGCTCAACGCCGTAGCCTACCCAACTTCTGGTCGCAAAATCGAGGCAGAATATGGCTACGTGTATGGGCAGCGGCCGAAGTATCGCGTGCTGATCGATAGTACCGTTGTCGGCACTGAACAGTCGCCTGGGTTTTCCTTCAAGCCTTACGAGCATGCTCGGTTAAACGTCGAGCAATACCTACCACTCACGAAGCGTGGTACGCTGCTTCTGCAGGCCCAGGTCGGCATCAACCGTCGCTATCGTCAGTCTATTGCGAATGACTTCGTGCTTGGTGGGCTCAGCAATGTGCTGCGCAACCAAATTACGTTTGCCGGCTTGCCCGAGGCGGGTATTTACACGGGCAGTGCTGCGGTCGGCTTGGTAGGCTACCAATACGCGGTAGGTCAGCGAGTTTTTCTAACGGCCAAGTTCAACGCCCTGCACCACGATTTTATCAACAGTAACACTAGGCTCCAACCGGCTCGCACGGTGTACGGTGGCGCCGTAACTCTAGGCATCAACTCCTTCATCGGCCCCATCGATGCAAGCCTCATGTATTCGACCGTGTCGAAGAAGCTGTTGCCCTACTTCAATATCGGATTTCCCTTCGGCTACCGCTAATACTTGACCTAGTTCCTTACCTAAATCACTACGCTTATGACAACAATTCTACGTCAGTTTTTATTGCTACTCCTTCTCGCAGGACCTAGGTGGGCCGTCGCCCAAACGACGCCAACTGACTCGTCGGCTACGCCCGGCTTACCGCCGCTCTGGAAAAGAAGCTTTAAAGCGTCGCTGAACTTTCAGGAGGCCACGCTATCCTCCAACTGGCGGGGTGGCGGAGTTAATACTTTCGGAATCAACGCCCTGCTCAACGCCCACGCCGACTACAAGCGCGACATTCACAGTTGGGACAATGAAGCCGATTTCTTGTATGCGTTTGTCTCGAACAAAGGGCAAGGCTACCGCAAGAGCCTCGACCGAATTTACCTCGACACTAAGTACGGCCGGGCCATAAGCACCAAGTGGGACATGTTCATTTCCTTGAACTTGCTCACGCAATTTGCGGCGGGCTACAAGTACCGCGATGACGCCACTGGTAACCAGGGCGCGCAGTTTATATCCTCTACGTTTGCGCCAGCATACGTTACCCTAGCCTACGGTTTCGAGTATCACCCTACAACGTATTTCAAGGTTCGCCTGTCGCCTTTTGCCCCACGTCTGACCGTGGTAGGCCGCAACCAGCGGTTTGTTCCGGCGCTTGGCGACAGTCCTTATGGCGTGCGCCCCGGCCACTCGACGCGGTGGGAAGTGCTTGCCGCGCAGATCTTAGCTGAGTATGACAATGACATTGCGAAGAACGTCAACCTAAAAGCGCGCTATCTGCTTTTCGCTAATTATGGCGGCAACAACCTAGCCCTGCGCCGCATCGACCACCGCCTCGATGCGAGCCTTACGGCTAAAGTAAACCAGTACATAAACATGTCTCTCACCGGCATTCTGCTCTACGATTATGACCAAGACCGGGGTTTGCAATATAGCCAAGGCCTGACCCTAGGTTTGCTTTACACAATGCAGAACTACAAGTAGATTGAGCAAAGCACGAACATACGTGAGCCGGCAGCAAACTTAAGATGCTGCCGGCTCACGGAATGTTTGGTTTATAATACTTAGTCTAGTGCTTGTGCTAGGTCTGCTAACAGGTCTTCTAAGGGTTCTATGCCAACAGACAAGCGCACCAGTCCCGTCGTAATACCTAGCTGCTGTTGCTGCTCCGACGTGAGGGCACGGTGCGACGTACCAAGCGGGTACGACAGCGACGAATCGACGCCCGCCAAGGAAGGCGCAAAGGGAAAATACTTGGTGCGACGCATAAATGCATTCACCACTTCCGCGTCATCGGCCAACAGGATAGACATCATGCCCCCAAACAAGCCGGCTCCTTGCGCCACGGCTAGCTCATGTTGCGGGTGCTGCACAAGACCAGGATAGTAGATTTCGCGCACCGCCGGATGATCGGCCAAGAAGTTAGCAATGGCTAGGGCATTGCGGCTATGCTCCCGCACGCGCAAGCGTAGCGTTTTCAGTCCGCGCACCGCCAACCAGCTTTCCATGGGGCTAAGTGTCAAGCCGTAGATAACGCCGATTTGCTTTAGCCGAGCAGCTACTTCTGCGTCGGCGGCTACTACGGCACCGGCCGTCACGTCGCTGTGCCCGGCTAGGTACTTCGTTACACTGTGCAAGGCAATATCGGCGCCCAAGGCAAGGGGCTGGGTAAGCACGGGCGTCGCAAACGTATTGTCAACCACCAGCTTCAAACCATGAGCGTGGCATTCCTCTGCCAAGCGACCTAGGTCGGCCACGCGCAGCAAAGGGTTGCTCATCGTCTCTACCAGCATCAAGCGTGTGGTAGGTTGCACAAACTGCTGCAAGTCGTAAAATTGCTCGAAAGGCACGTAGGTAACCGAAATTCCCATCCGGCTCAGTTCCACGTTCAGCAGCGTCGAGGAGCCACCGTAGATATCCGCGGCACACAGTACATGGTCGCCGGCTTGGCAGTAAGCGAGAATAGCGGCAAAAATGGCGGCCATTCCCGAGCCAGTGACCATAGCGCCTGCGCCGCCTTCCAGCCGGTTGATGGCCTCTGCTAGCTCATCGGAGTTCGGATTGCCATTGCGCGAGTACAGGTAGCGGCTGCTAGGCTCGCTGAAATACAATTCTAATTCGTTGAGGTCTTCAAACTTGAAAACCGAAGTCTGGTAAATGGGCGTGATTTTAGGCCGAATATCCATGAGCCGCGAGTAAAACAAAAAAGCCTTTCCTCGGTAAAGGAAAGGCTTTTTTGAGGGATTTAGAAAGCTAGCTAGGCTGTAACGCCTTCTGCCAGCACAATTACGTTGTTGCGCAGCACTTCTACCACGCCGCCCTCAATGCCAAACGCCTCACGGCCACCACCTGTCGTAACGACAATGGTACCCGCCTTCAGCGCACTGATTAGAGGTGCGTGGTTGTTTAGCACTTCAAACAATCCATCGGAGCCCGGAAACTGCGCCGAAGTAACTTCACCCGCGAATACTTTCCGGTCCGGCGTGATGATTTCTAGATGCATGGTTTTTTGAGCTGTTAGCTGATGCTGTTAGCTGTTAGCTTGATGCTGGCAGCTTTAAAAAGCCAACAACCGACAGCTAACAGCTAACAGCTCAAACAAATTACTTCGCCTCAGCAATCAGACGCTCACCTTTTGCTACGGCATCCTCGATGGTACCCACGAGGTTGAACGCCGCTTCGGGCAGGTGGTCGTGCTTGCCATCGATGATTTCGTTGAATCCTTTGATGGTGTCTTTGATGTCAACGAGTACACCAGCAAGGCCCGTGAACTGCTCGGCCACGAAGAACGGCTGCGACAGGAAGCGCTGCACCCGACGGGCGCGCGACACAGTCTGCTTATCTTCCTCCGACAATTCGTCCATGCCAAGGATGGCGATGATGTCTTGCAGTTCTTTGTAGCGCTGCAAAATCTCTTTCACGCGCTGGGCCGTATCGTAGTGCTCCTGACCGAGTACGGTAGCATCTAGGATGCGCGACGTAGAGTCGAGGGGGTCCACAGCGGGGTAGATACCTAGCTCAGCAATCTTACGCGACAATACGGTAGTAGCGTCCAAGTGAGCAAAGGTGTTAGCCGGAGCTGGGTCAGTCAAGTCGTCGGCAGGTACATATACGGCCTGCACCGAGGTGATAGAACCGCGCTTGGTCGAGGTGATACGCTCCTGCATGGCACCCATTTCAGTGGCCAGCGTGGGCTGATATCCTACGGCCGAAGGCATACGACCCAATAGAGCCGATACTTCCGAGCCCGCCTGCGTGAAGCGGAAGATGTTATCGATAAAGAACAGAATGTCGCGACCCGCGCCCGTGCCATCACCATCGCGGAAGCTTTCGGCAATCGTCAGACCTGAAAGCGCCACCCGAGCACGCGCTCCTGGAGGCTCGTTCATCTGGCCGAACACCAGCGTTGCCTGCGACTTCTCTAGTTCTGCTTGGTCTACCTTAGTGAGGTCCCAGCCGCCTTCTTCCATCGAGTGCTTGAACTCAGCGCCGTAGCGAATGATATCCGACTCAATGAATTCGCGCAGTAGGTCATTGCCTTCGCGGGTACGCTCACCCACACCAGCAAATACGGACAAACCTGAATAGGCCTTAGCGATGTTGTTGATCAGTTCCTGAATCAGAACCGTCTTGCCTACACCAGCACCACCGAACAAACCAATTTTACCGCCCTTTACATAAGGAGCGAGCAAGTCGATTACTTTGATACCGGTGAAGAATACTTCGGAAGTAGTTGCCAGGTCTTCGAACGGAGGAGCCGAGCGGTGAATAGACATTCCGCCGTTGCTTTTAGGCTGCGGAATACCGTCAATGGCTTGGCCAATTACGTTGAACAGACGACCTTTTACGCCGTCGCCGGTTGGCATGGAGATAGGCGAGCCTAGGTCACGAACTTCGGCACCGCGGGTCAAGCCCTCGGTCGAGTCCATGGCAATCGTGCGTACCCGATCCTCACCGAGGTGCTGCTGGCACTCGAGGATAACCACCTGGCCGTTGTCTTTGGTGACTTCGAGCGCGTCGAGGATGTTAGGAAGGCGTGTGTCTTCACCCGCGAAGCTCACGTCCACAACGGGACCAATGACCTGGGTGATTTTTCCGTGATTCGCCATTGCGTGTGTTTATCTTATCTTTATTTAGATGGAAGCAAGGTTTCTTGCTGCAAAAGTACGGTGAAAACGTCGCTTTGCCAAGGCTCTATTTATAGTATCCACCTAGGGCCACCGCGGGCGCTGTTACGCCTTGATAAACAGCCACTAACTACCCATGAAAGGGCGTTTACGCAGCGAGGGGGCAGAATATTTTCAAAAAATATTTACCACAAAGTTTGCCTTGAATGATTCCAATCGTACATTTGCACACCCAAACGGCAGAGCGGTTTGGAAATTGTCCGATGGTGTAACTGGCAACACGCTTGATTTTGATTCAAGAAAGTCCAGGTTCGAGCCCTGGTCGGACAACTGCAACGAAAGCGAAAGGCGCTGATACTTCCTTCCTGGAAGCTATCGGCGCCTTTCGCTTTTTTTATTGCCCTAGCCTTCCCTTACTTTACTTCTCCCCCCTTTTCTGAACGACTATGCCTCCACAGGTCAAGATTTTTGCGGGCAACGCCTCCCACGAACTCGGTGAAAAAATAGCAGCCGCTTATGGCACCCGCCTCGGCGACTTAAGTATCCAACGCTTTGCTGACGCGGAACTTGGGCCTAGCTTCAACGAAAGTGTGCGCGGTTGCGCCGTTTTTTTGATTCAAAGCACTTTCCCACCGGCGGAGAACTTGATGGAACTGATGCTGATGGTAGATGCCGCCAAGCGCGCCTCGGCAGCATCCGTCACGATTGTGATGCCTTATTACGGCTACGCTCGCCAAGACCGCAAAGACAAGCCTAGGGTAAGCATCGGGGCTAAAGTTGTAGCTGATTTCGTGCAAAGCGTGGGCACCGACCGCCTCATGACTTGCGACCTGCACGCTGGCCAGATCCAGGGCTTCTTCGACATTCCCGTCGACCACCTCGATGGCGCCGCTGTTACGGTACCTTATATCAAGTCGCTCAACCTCGACAATCTCATTTTTGCTTCTCCTGACGTAGGCGGCGTGGTACGCACCAGGGCCATTGCCAAACGCTTTGGGGCCGAAATTGTGGTCTGCGACAAAATGCGCTTGCGAGCCAATGAAATCGCCTCTATGCAAGTCATTGGCGACGTAACGGGGCAAGACGTGGTACTAGTCGATGACATTGTGGATACGGCCGGCACTATCTGCAAGGCAGCCGAGCTGCTAATGGAGCGGGGAGCTAATTCCGTGCGCGCTATTGTGACGCACGCTTTGCTCAGCGGCCCGGCCCATGACCGGATCAGAGCCTCTGTCTTAGAGGAGTTGATTATCACCGACACTATTCCATTGCGTCAAGAAAACGAAAAGATCAGAGTACTCTCTGTTGCTGATTTGTTTGCCCAAGCCATCCGCAACGTAGTGACACACGAGTCGATTAGCTCGTTGTTTATCTAACACGCGAAGTATCAAACTTTAAGCGCTTCCCTGCATTTGGCAGAGAAGCGCTTTTTGTTGTGCTGCTATACTCCTATCTTTGCGGCCCGTTTACCCGTGTTGGGTACGCGTTCAACACTCTTATTAAAGAACACGCTTATGAAAAGCTTAGAGATTGTAGGGTTTAAAAGAGCGAATCTCGGCAAGAAAGAGGCAAAGCAATTGCGTCTTGATTCTTATGTACCATGCGTATTGTATGGTGGCAAAGAGCAAGTGCACTTCTCGGCTCCTGCTATCCTCTTCCGCGAATTGCTGTACACGCCCGAAGTTCACATCGTTGATTTGAACGTGGAAGGCACTACGTATCGCGCCATCGTGCAGGACTCGCAGTTCCACCCCGTGAACGAAATGCTGCTGCACGTTGACTTCCTCGAGTTGCAGGATGGCAAAGAAGTGAAAATGGATGTGCCAGTGCAATTTGTAGGCACTTCTCCTGGTGTTCAGCAAGGTGGTAAGCTAGTAACCAAGCTGCGCAAAGTGAAGGTGAAGGCACTACCCGAGAATCTTCCCGATTCCGTACAAGTTGACATCAGCGACCTAGAACTAGGTAAGTCAATTAAGGTGAATAAAGTGGTTCCGCAGAACTACACCATCCTCACCAACCCGCTTGCGCCTATTGCTACGGTAACTATCCCACGTGCGCTGAAAGGCCAAACGAACAGCTAATTCAGCTGTACCACGGAT
>Ga0325401_1000342_pt1 | contig 32277 bp, 29 predicted proteins | sample PopdelMetagenome_FD_205666 | JGI IMG/M metagenome (GOLD analysis project Ga0325401, IMG submission 205666) | Populus deltoides microbial communities from Bellville, Georgia, United States - Xylem-PdKOR-R2 | ecosystem: Host-associated > Plants > Phyllosphere > Stem > Wood/Secondary xylem | place...
AGCCGGGCGGGATGCCGGCGGCGGTGAGGATGTCGCGGGGGATGGTGGTGCGACGTAACCGGTCGACCTGGAGGGAGCCACGCGCCAACTCAGTCATATGTGGATGGTAGGCCCAGGTGTGGATGAGAGCCAGCATCTAGGACGCGGAGACCGGTGTGGTGAGACCCTCCGACCACGTGTCGGATAAGGCGGGATAATGACCTGAATCCCGCCCTATGACGGCAACCGCGCCCCGGGCGGCGGGGCGGCGCATACCGTCGGGGGCGTGGCCTTCCCCGCCCCCTCCGGCGTCCCCGCCGGCACCTTGAACGCCACCGACCCCGACGGCATCGCCAATCTTGTAGGCCCGGGCGAGCGCGACCTCAAGTCCGCCATTCCCTACGTCGTCGACCTCGGGTCCGCCGGTGAACGCGACGGTGTCGGCGACGGCCTCAACGGCGGCGAAGGCCTCATCGACGCCACCGACGAAGGGCAGCTGCAGCTCGCCTCGGTCGGCGTCCTGCCGGAGCTGGCGGGGATGCCCGAGCGCGAGGCGGCCTACGCCCGCGCTGCCCGCGCGGAGAACACCCTGCGCGGGTACCGCTCGGACTGGGCCGACTTCACCACCTGGTGCACCGCCCACGACGCCGACCCGATGCCCGCGACACCCGCGGCACTGACCGGCTACCTGGTGGCCCTGGCGCAGGCCGGCGCCAAGGTCGGGACGCTGTCCCGGCGCCTGTCCTCGATCAAGTTCGCCCACGCCAGCGCCGGCCACCCCGACCCCGCCACCCACCCCCGCGTCATGGCCGTGTGGGAAGGCATCCGCCGCGTCCACGGCGCCCCGCCAGAGCAGGCGGCCCCGCTGATGCCGCCGCTGCTGTTCGACGTGCTCGCGGCCTGCCCGACGACGCGCACCTGGCCGGCCACCACCGCGACAGGACAACGTCGCAGGTCAGCGCCGCGGGCTGCCCGACCACCAGAGCCGGACCTGACCGGGGCCCGCGACCGCGCCCTGCTCCTGGTCGGCTTCGTGGGCGCCCTGCGCCGCAGCGAACTCACCGCGCTGGACATGGCCGACGTCGCTGAGCACCCCAACGGGCTGGTGCTGTCCCTGCCGCGCTCGAAGACCAACCAGACCGGCGAGCACGCCGAGCTCGTCGTCCTGCCGCGGGCTGGCAACCCTGACCGCTGCCCCGTGGTGGCGCTTCAGCGCTGGCTGGAGCTCGCCGGCATCACCGAGGGCCCGGTGTTCCGCGGCGTGACCAAGGCCAACCGCGCCGGTGACCGGCGCCTGCATCCAGAATCGGTGACCACCCTGGTCAAGGGGGCCCTGGGCCGCGCCGGGGCACCGACCACGGGCTACAGCGGGCACTCGCTGCGGGCGGGGTTCGTCACCTACGCCCACCTGCGCGGCTCGAGTGACCGGGCGATCGCCCACCAGACCCGGCACCGCTCGATGGCCTCCCTCGGGGGGTACGTGCGCATCTCCCACGCCTGGACCGACAACGCCGCTACGTCGTTGGGTCTGTAGGCGATGCCCCCTCCCTCAGGCACCTCACCCCGGGTGCCGTCCTATCCCGTCTCCGACGACGCGTACTTCAGTCATCTGGGGGACGTTTCACACCCTGAAACTCCAGCGTGGGAGAAGCGCCTCGACAACGCCGTTCACCGACTTTGGCGCCTGAAGGGCTTTCGCATTCTGCGCCCCCTGTTGCTTGTCGTCATGAATTTCTCTGCCATGCGTCACCATCTGAGGTGGCAGCAGGGGCCGAGAGACCTGCTGGAGAACCGGTATCACGGTCTTCCCGCCGACGAACTCATCTCCATGCCAGCCCTGTGGCTCACCGAGGTTTTCTTACCAGCAGACGCACAAGCCCTCGCCCGCGCCCTCCCGAAGCAGTCTTTGTCCAGCGGTAGTGTCGACCCGAAGTCGTGGCTGGCCGGCGTGCGAGGGTCCGACTCCCCGGGTGCTTGGACGCGTATTTCCGAGTACTACGGGAACGGCGATACCGGTTTCTTCCCTGGCAACGAGAAGGCCAAAGATCTGCCCGCCGCCTTCTCGAACGTCTCAATCTACCTCGTATCCGTTTCCCCTAGCATCACCGCACTCGTCGCACGAATGCGGTGTACCGAGGACCACGCGAAGACCTTCGACAAGGTGCTCCGCCAACACCGATCCACCAAGGTCAAGAAGACGAGATACGGGTACTCGAACTACCCGCCGCAACGGGTGAGAGAACAGGCAGTCGCGGACTGGCTGGAGCAGTCCGCGACCCAGGGGCAACAATGGCTACAACAGCGCTATCAAGGCGTGTTCAGCAGAACGAAGAGCGGGTGGCCCGCTGTGTACTTCATCATTAGCCGACGGACCAGCTTCTCGCCCGCCACCTTGGTCGACCGCTTCCGCTTTCCTCATCGCTGGATGGACCTGCTTCGCATCGACCCCCACGGCGCAATGACCTTCGCTCGACACCCGGCTCTGGTCGCCTTCTTCGACCGGTGGCCAAGGGAGAAGAGGACCCGGCGGGACTCTCTAATGGTGGCGACAGACGCTCAGACGTTCTTCGCTGACGCCGAAGAGGCGCGCGGTCGCGAGGTGACGGCCACCTTGCGCTCGGCGACACACCTCGTCGCCGACCAGATGTGGCCGCTGGCCAGCCAGTTGGCCGTGGGCTCGTGGCTGCGGACGACCCGCGACAGGGCTGGGGAGCTGCGTGATGCTGCTGCACGCATGGCGGCCTCGCGCATGACTGGTCGACGAGTCGACAAGATGCGCGCCCAGCTCCTCAGGCAGGGACTGGACATCGAGCTCATCGCGGACGAGCTGCGCCGCTCGATGACATCGGGCATCTATGCCTTCGGCCTCGAAGGCATGACCGGGTACGACCGAGCCGGTTCACCTCAGCCGCACCAACCCGACACGCTTTTTCGCGACATGCACCTGTCACTGATCGACAACCTCGACCACCGCTACGCTGCGGTAAAAAAGCTGCTTGTTGCGGATGCTCAGCTAGCGGTAGCAGGCGCGGGACTGCGCCTGCAGACCGCCTCTTTCTGGATAGCCTTCATATCTCTCCTTTTAGCCCTAGTTGCCGCCGCGGCCGCCATGGCCGCGTTCTTTCCCCAAGAAACCCGTGACCTCCTTGGACGCCTCTGGCAGAGGTAACCCAGCAGGCTGGCGCCCTTCAACGACGGAGGTCGAGGAGCGTCCAGACAAGTACGGGCACCGGCAGCAGGAGCAGCCATGGGCTCGATCCCTGCAGCAGCACGCCGACGAGGACGAGAAGCAGGGCCAGCACCGAGAGCGCCAAGAGAATGGCGTTCCAGACGATGCGGGAAGGTCCCGATTGATGCGGTTGACTAGGACGTTGAGATCGACGACGTCTCACCATCGTCATCGCCGCCCCCTCGCCGCTGGGAGAGCACCTTGACAATCGCCCAGTCACGGTGGCTCCGCCCGTTCTTGACGCGTGCAGTTTCCCGCACCTGAAGCCTCAGGATGTCGTTCTTTCGAAGGGCTCTACCGTCATCGAGCGCCTGCTGGAACGCCTCGTCTTCCATGGTTGCGGAGCGTTCGATCCGCTTGGTCCCCTGATTGGTGGCGATGCGCCACTTCTGTCCCCGTCGGAAGTCCACGTTCAGCATCTGCGCCTCGATGTCGAGCAGTGTTGTCACGTCATCTGGCTCAGGGTCAACGGCGACGGCGACGCGGTAGTCGGTGCGGTCGAGGACCACATCGGGCGGTGTCTCCAACATCTGGCCGGTGCCTCGTGAGGCTTCAGCTCCCCGCACCTCGAGGGTGTTCACCTCGTCTCCTAAAGGCGCGAGGATCTTGCGCATCGCTCGTCTGGTCGCCTTCTTCTCGTTCAGCTCCTTCCACACCTTCTGAGGGAGCTCGTTGACGCTGTCGTCGTCCCAGACCACCTTGACGTTGCCGTTGTCCAAGTGCTCGAAGTCACGGGGGGCTCCCCCACGCAGGGTTCGAGCTGCGACCTTCATCGCCTGGGTGAGCGCTTCTCCCGCCGTCTCGACAACCGTCTCTCCGATCTTGGCTGCGGCGGCAGATGCAGCGACGCCCACACCGGTGGCCGCCCAGGGGTTGTCGGTGGCGAAGGTGAGGACGGCCTCGACGATGAAAGAGCCCTCACGGGGAGGACGCACCCGCAGCTGCGGCGGTAGACCTGCGCCGTACAGGCCGGCCTTGGCCATGTGGCCGGACAGCTCCACCAAGCCCTGCAGCACCTCAGCCAGGTCAGCGGCGTTCAGGTTGTTGAGCGCATCGGCCTCATCGGAGAAGCGCAGCTGGACGAGACCGTCAAGGAGCTGCTCTTCCTGGCTGCTCGTGGGGGAAGTCATCAGGATCTCCTGCGTCGTTGGAGGCGGCTGGCCACGGCGATCGGTGGAGGGCCCGTCTCCACGCTGAGAGGCATGAACGTTCTACTTGGTTGGCTGAACGAACGAGATGTTCGAAGGGTAGGGCCGTGCACCGACCTCCCCCAGGTCTCGAAGCCCCGAGAGCTCTGTTGACGGCCTAGCGCCCGTAGGAGGTGCGCCGGCGCTGTCCAGAAGAACTGAAGGGGGTGTGTCCGCCGACCTCAACGCAGACACCCCGTCCTGCTAGCGCCAGGGCACCGGGTGCGCCTGAGACTCGCTTCGCGGCGCGAGGCTATGACCGAGCGGTGACACACCACTACCGTGCAGACGGTGAGGTACCGCTGGGCGGTTGCCGTCGTGGTCGTCGGCCTGGCATGTGTTGGCGCCGCTCACCTGTGGGTCGGGCTGGGTGATGCACCCGACGCCAACATCGGCGCCGGCTTGTTCGTCTTGCTCGGCTGGATGGTGACGGCCGGCGGCCTTGTGATGCTGGCGCTGACGCTGCTCCTGGCAGTGAGCCGCCGACGCCGGTAGCCGTGATGACGAGCGCACCTCGGAGGTCCCCTGTCGCGGTGGCTCGGCATCTCCTCGTGGGGGCGGCGCGGCTGAAGACGACACGCCCGCCTGTGACGTCGAGCGTCGCTCAGCGGGCCGGCGCGCGTAGGTCATCCGCGTCCCCCAGGTCAACGGGTTCCGCGCTGGAGGAGGTGGGGACACAGCGACCTCACCGCGGCGGGTCGGTCACCGTCCCGGGGGTACGCGGGTGGCGGCCAACGCGAGGGAGGCACCGCCGTGACAGGCACTCGCAGGGCCTCCCACCCTTCCTCGGGGTTGCCTACCGTCAGGGCAGCCCACCCCTGAGTTCAGCGCCGAGGTCCGCGAGTTCCTCAGCACTCGCCGCGCTCGTCTCAGCCCCGCCCAGGACGGGCTGCCCGCCTACGGCGGCAACCGCCGCGTCAAGGGCCTGCGCCGTGAAGAGGTCGCCATGCTGGCCGGGGTCTCGGCTTGAGCACCTGAGAACACCGCACCCGGACGGCGGGTGCGCGCTCTACCGCCACGGACGCACCGCGGGTTACGGTGCGCGCCCGCCGGCACCGACGCCAAGGACCCTCATGCCCCGCCCCCTGCTCACCCCAGCGCGTCGCCATGTGCGCCGCCTGCTGGCCACCGCCTGCGCCGCCACCATCGCCACCACCGGCCTGGTCGCTGCGGCGCTGCCCGCCTCCGCGGCCACCGCTTCACCGACGGATCTGCTGCGCCAACTCGTCGTGGAGCCGGAGTCCAACACCCCGGCCTACAACCGGGACCTGTTCGAGCACTGGGTCGACGCCAACCGCGACGGCTGCGACACCCGCCGCGAGGTCCTCAAGCAAGAGTCCACCGTCCCGGTCCGCCAGGGCACCAGCTCGTGCAGCCTGACCGGGCAATGGGTCTCCTACTACGACGGCGCCACCACGACGAACATCGCCGACTTCGAGATCGACCACGCCGTGGCCCTGTCCGAGGCGTGGCGCTCGGGGGCGCGGAACTGGAACGCCGACCAGCGCCGCGCCTTCGCCAACGACCTGGACTTCGCGCCCACCCTGGTAGCGGTGAGCTCGGCCTCCAACCAGGCCAAGGGCGACAAGGACTTCGCCGAGTGGCGCCCCCCGGCCGGCGGCGCGGCGACCTGCCGCTTCGCGAGCGAGCAGGTGCAGGTCAAGTACCGCTGGAACCTCTCGGTCGACGCCGCCGAGCGCGACGCGCTGGCGGCGTTCCTGCCCTCGTGCGGCTCGGGCCAGGTCGAGGTCCCCGCTAGAGCCTCGGTGCCTGCCCCCGGCCAGAACACCGGCGGCGGGAACCAGGGCGGCAGTGGCTCAGGCGGTGGCAGCACCAACCTCGGTGACCGCCTCACCGCCGGGCAGTCGATGAACGGCGGCCAGTGGCTCATGGCACCCAACGGCCGCTACGGCCTGGCCTTCCAGGCCGACGGCAACCTGGTCGCCTACGGCCCGAACGACCGCCCGCTGTGGCACGCCGGCACCTACGGCAACCCCGGCGCCCGCTTCACCCTGCAGCCCGATGGCAACGCCGTCATCTACGCCGCCGACGGCCGCGTGCTGTGGCACTCCTACACCTGGGGCAACGGCGGCTCGACGCTGCGGGCGCAGTCCGACGGCAACGTGGTCATCTACCGCGGCAACGGCGCCCCGTCCTGGTACTCCGGGTGGGACACCGGCCAGCGCGCCGGTGCCGGCAGCCGCGGGGTGAACCTACTGGGCCGCTGACCCATCGGGTGACCACGAAAGAGCCTGCGAGCAGACACGTCCCCCTCGTGAGGAGGCGCCACACCGCGTGGCCTGCCAGCGACGGGGCCCTGTACGCATGGACATCGCGAATACCTCTGTATCGCGCGTCCTGGGACGTGTCCGCGCTCCAGAACGAGATGTAGAGCGGCGAGGAGCTCATAACTGCCCTCCGCTTGCCGGCCGCTAGTCCTCCATCCGCAGCCTCAACGGCTCCAGACCCAAGCTGGCGCGCAGCTCGTCCTCGGTGACGCCCTCGATCTGGTCGCGCTGGCGCAGCACTAGGTCGATGCCGATGCGCACCAGCGTCGACTCGGTGATCCGCTCACGGTCGCGGGCCAGGACCCGTTGGCGGGCGGGCAAGCGCATGAGGGCTTTGCGCAGCTCCACTAGCTCCTCGACCTGGGGGTCGGCGACGCTGAAGATTCGGCGGTTGAGCTGGTCCCACCGCGACAACGCGGGCGCCTCCTCCCCCACCCCTGCGCTCCCTGACGGCCGTTCGCCCCGGGCAGGCGTGGAAGGCGCTGGTGCCGCTTGTGAACGTCCAGCAGGCCCTTCAGGGGCGCCCTGGAGGGCCGGCGCCGGCTCGGCCCCAGGCGACGAGGCCACCTCGGTGGTCTCTCGCGCGTCGACAGGCCGTTCTGCGTCGAGGGCAGCGGCCTGCGCGGAAGGTGCCGCAACAGCACTTCTCTCCCCGGCCTCCGGCGCAGTGACCGGCGCGGCAGGCTCCTCGCTGGCTCGGTTGGACCGGATCAGGTTGGCCCCGGTGCGCCGCCGCGGCGGGAGTGACGGCAGCGCCGCACGCTCACGCGAGGCCTCCTCCGGGCTCATCGTGAACCTGCCGGAGCGCTTTCAGCAGCAATGATGCGCTGCAGCGCCTCCCCGGCCAGCGCGTGGAAGTCGTCCGCGAGCCCCAGCGCGCTACGTGAGCGCGGACCGGTCTCATCCACGGTGCCCTTGATCCGCTCCCAGAACTTCGGCCCGGACCGAACGGCCTCATCGAGCTCGTGAGCGAGCTTGCCGTGCCGACGGGCCTCCTGAGCGGGCGCTTCGGCGTGCCGCACGGTGGTCTCGAAGATCAGGCTGGTGTCACCGTTGAGGTTGTCGGCGATGTCCCGGCGAGCGTCGTCGATGACGCGGTGGGCTGCGCGGTTCACCCCGAAGATCACCACACCGAGCAGGTCCAGCTGGGGGTTGACGTCGATGACGGCGTCCAGGCGCAGGCCTACGTCTGCCAGTCCCTTAATGGAGGAGGCGTCGGTCTTGACGGGGATGAGGACCCAGCGGGCCGCCGACAGGGCTGCTTGCTGCAGGGGCGCCTGCCCAGGCGGGCAGTCGATCAGGACGAGGTCGTAGGCGTCGACCAGCGGGTCCAGCAGGCGTGCGAGGGCCTTCTTGGCGTCCTGGGGCTTGGAGCCGGCCTTGGCGATCAGGGCACTGGTTGCGACGTTGAGGTGGTCCCCGCCCACGACCACATCGAGGTTCGGTCTGACGTTCTCGTGGACGGTGAGGGGCCGCGATCCCCCGAAGGACAGGGCGGTGGCCAACGACTCTCCGTCGTCGTCGATGGGGCTGCCGCCGTAGCCGAGGTCTTCGGCGAGGTTGCCCTGGGGGTCGAGGTCGACCAGCAGGACGCGGCTTCCGAGTTGGGAGGCGAGGACTCCCCCGAGGTTGGCGGTGATGGTCGTCTTACCGACCCCGCCTTTGCTGTTGATGACGGCGACGACACGGTCGTGAGCCATGGGGTCTCCAGGGGAAGAAGGAGCGGCTGGGTGCGTGGAGTGGCGTTTTACAGGTCACCTGTTGCGGGCGAACATACACAGGTTGCCTGCAACAGTGGCGGTGTGATGTGTGACTAGTTGACTGTAACAGTCGACCTGGCGCAGTCGGGGTGCTGCAGTCGACCTGGCGCAGTCGGGGTGCTGCAGTCGACCTGGCGCAGTCGGGGTGCTGCAGTCGACCTGTCGCAGTCGGGGTGCTGCAGTCGACCTGGCGCAGTCGGGGTGCTGCAGTCGACCTGGCGCAGTCGGGGTGCTGCAGTCGACCTGTCGCAGTCGGGGTGCTGGTCATGCCGCGACGAGTTGGATGCGCGCTGTAGGGAAGTCAGCCCGCCCCGTGGGGCGGCGCGGATGACGACGGTGGTGGTGTTCTCCGGCCTGGGGTCGCGTACCCCACAGGGGCTCTTGTTCAGCTCCTGGCCGGGCACGCTGCGCAGGCCTGCTGGCTCGCATCCATTCAATCTCGGCGCACCACCAGGCCCAGAGTTCGCGCTCGAGCTCGATCGTGGCCTGGCGCATCGCCAACCGGCCATAGGTGCCATCGCTAGCGGCCACACGGTTCAGGACCGCTACTCGACGCCCTCGAACCTGTAGACGGCCCAGATCTGCTGGTCGTCCGTCCCCGCGGACAACCGGACCCTGTGCCCCAAGCAGCAGACCCAGGCCAGAAAGGCGCTCGAGGAGCTCGGGCTCAAGGTCTGTGAGGAGCTGGCCGACGTAGGAGGTGCGGCTTCCCGCTGAGCCGTGACCGGCGACCAGGCGGCCGACCACATTGCCGCCTGCCAAACCCAGAGATCCAGGGGTGAAGGCGTCGTGGACAGCTGCCCGGATCCGCGCCTCCAGCAGGTGCAGCGCCGCCGAGCGCTCGGTGGGCCCGGAGAGTCGGGGAGCGCCCTCGTGGGGGGCGCGGGACCGCTTGTGACCGAGGTTGTCTCCCTCCTTGTGGATAACGGCAGCGGGCCCACCTTCCATGCGATCGAAGTGCGGGCTGACCAGCGTCCAGATGGCTCCGCGGACGCCTACCGCAGCCGCGGCGCGGACGATCCAGCCCTGATCGGCTAGGCGTAGGAGGCTGGTGCGCGCTGTCTCGCGCCCGATGCCGACGAGTAGTCCGAGGCGACGGATGTCAGCTTCGACGTCGTGGGTGACCCCTTGGAGGGCCAACACGCACAGCCCGTCCAACACGCGGCGGTCCGCTGGGCCAGCGCCCTTGGACCAGCGCCCTGGGAGCGCGTCGGCGCGGGTCTGGATGCTGTGGACGAGGTCGGTGATGGCGCCGGCTCTCTCGGGGAAGTCGTCGACGTCTGCGGAAGCCGCCACGCGGGGGTTGGCCGCGACCCACCGCACCGCGCGTGCCCACTGCCGTGCCAAGACCGCGCGGGGGCTGTCCTGGCCGGTGCGAGGTCGGGGGAGGCGTTCGCCTCGGGTGGTGGGGGAGCGACGGGTGCGGGCGTGCTCGAGCCCAGGGGTGCGCGGTTCGCTCAGCAGAGCGAGAAGCTGCGACAGGTGCCAGTGGGAACTGGCAGCACCGATCAGGACGTGCCAGAGAGCGCTGGAGGCGTCCGCGGCCTGCTCTGATGGTGTGCCCGCACCGCGCGGGGACGGCACTTGGTGTGTCGGCCCCTGGCCCAGTGACGCTGCGGCACTGGGCACTGCCGTGTGCTGCCCCAGCCCAAGTCGCAGGACCTGGTGGCTGGTCTGGGGGAGGGGCCGAGGGGGACCGGGCAGATAGGGGTGTCCGGTGGCGTCCAGTGCGATGCGGCGGGGTGCACCCGTAGACGTCTCCCGCCCGCCAGCTGCTCTTGCTGCAGGGCGCTCACGCGTAGCCTCACCCGCTCGAGCACCGACGCCCGCGCCACCGGCGGGCGAGGTGGCCGCCACGAGCAACTTCTGCAGGTCGGCCGCGTTGGTGCTCGGTTGCTGCAGCACAGCCAGATGCCCGCTGAGGACGCGGGAGGTGCCTCCGTGGCGGTGAGGGGCACCAGGGGGGCGCACGCAGCCGGTAGCGGGGTTGGCCAAGGGGGAGAGGTCGAGCGTTGGCACGAGCTGCCGCAGCACGCGCGCGAGACGCTCGACCAGGACAGGGGAGACGCTCTCGTTCAGGCCGACCCATAGGTGTCGCCCGCCCGCGGGGCCGGAGGCGCACACCAGGTGCGCGATCCCCACCGAGGTGAGGAGCTCCGCCAGGCTCTGGGCATCGGCCGCGGCCGCTGCCGCGTCGGGCTTGGCGTCCAGATCGAAGGCGAGCAGCCGGAAACCGTCGCGGTCGGCGAGCGGTAGCGCCCACGGTGAGGTGGGAGGGCTGGGGTTCGCTGTCGCGTGGATGAGCGGGTAGAGGTTCTCCGCTCGACCGGTGACGTCGATGGGCGCCGCGCGCACGGAGGCGCGAACGGCGATCTGCTGGGTGTACTGCCATGCGCACGACAGGCAGTCGCTGATGTGGGCGATGTCTGGCGTGAGCGGGCAGGGGGAAGGTACGCTCAAGGAGCCTCTCTAGGCATGAGAAGCGGTTTGACCGGCTGGCTACCGGTTGTTGACTAAGACGAGGGCCCCCGTTGGCGCGGGGGCCTTCGTCGTGTCTAGGGCCTTGCCCTAGGCAGATCTGCGCGTGGATGCCTCCAGCTCAAGCGGGGCGGTCTGCTCTGTGGGCCCGGTGGGCATCGGAGCCATGTCGCCAAGCCCAACCTCGCGAGCGATGAGGGCCGACATGTAGTCGCTGATGGAGATGCCGAGCGCTTCAGCCTTGTCGCGGAAGGCGTCGCCGACGGGCATGGGTGGCCGCGCGAGTAGCTGGTCGCGCTCTCCGCGACTCGGACGCCCGCCGCGACCTCGCTTCACCGCCATGAGTTCACTCAACCACGAACCTGATACCGAAACCACCCGTTCGGCCCAAGAATCTGATTCAGGGCCGTCTGACCGAGCGCTCACGGCGTGTCCTGCGGCATGTCGGAAGTTGTCCCGTGTGAACGCCACACCGCAAGGCCGTGCCTTGAGCGAGCCAGAGAGAAACAGCGGTGGTGGCATGCGTTGCTCCTCCTTACCTTCTGGCCAAGGCCACTCAGAGCCGGTCCAGCAGCGTCTAGGTGGTCGATCAACTCCACGACGGTCTATAGACCAGACGCAACCTCGGCGGCTGCTTGTAGCCACGCTGCGCGGGTCGCGCGGGAGAGACGCGCGTAGTCGATCGACCCCCCCGCGACCAAGGCCGGGTCGTGCGGGACAGAGACCACCGAGCGGGTCAGGCGGGCGAAGTGGCCCCGTAGCCGCTGCTCGAGGTCGCCGTCGCTGGCGCGTGAGGGGGCGGTCAACACGGTGACGGCTTGGCGCACCAGCCGCTCGTGTCCGGTCTCCGCGAGCGCGTCGGCCAGCCAAGCGGCCGTCTTGGAGGTGTCCTCGCGGACGGTGGAGACGATGACGAGCTGGTCGGCGGCCGCGAGCGCTGCCCGCCAGTTCAAGGCGCGGATGTTGTTGCCGGTGTCGATGACGGTGACCCGGTAGAAGGCGGTCAGCTGCGCGTGCAGCTGGGCGAAGGCGGCGGCGTCGATGGCGGCGGAGGAGGCAGCGTCCTCGTCGGAGGCGAGCACGTCGAAGTGGCCCCAGGGCTGGGCCCGCACGAACGGGTCGATGTCGCCGACGCGGGCCTGGCCGCGAGCGGCGATGCCGGGCAGGGCGTGCAGGAGGTCCACGACGGTGCGCTGGTGCCCGGCCTGCTGAGCGCGCCAGCCCATGGTGCCGCGGGTCTCGTTGTTGTCCCAGGCGAGCGTGGAGCCGCCGCGGTGCAGCCCGAAGGTGGCCGCGAGCATGAGGGCGGCGGTGGTCTTGTGCGCTCCGCCCTTGGGGTTGACGACCACCACGGTGCGGGCATCGTCGAAGGTGCGCTGGACGGCGGCGACGGCGGCGCGGTGGGCCTGCTCGCGGGGGCCGGGCCCGGGGGTCATCAGGCCGCCACTGAGGGCGGCGAGGTGGTGGCGCCAGCCCCACGTGGCCGGCGCGGGGGGAGCGGGCGGCTGCTGAGCGATGAGGTCGGTCAGGCGCGGGGGAGCCGCGGCGCTCGACGCCTCCGGGGGACTGGCGACCTGGGGGTCGGTGGGCGCAGGGGTTGTCGGCTGTCGCGGCGGAGCGCAGGGAGGCTCGACAGCCGCAGTGGGTGTGGGGGCTTGCCCCACAGCCGCCGGCTGCGGGCGGGTGGCGGTAGGGGAGGGGTCGTCCTCGGCCGGCTGGACGACCCCGTCGGGGTGGACGATGACTTGCCAGGCCCCGTCGGGCTCCTCGGTGTCCACCCGCACCGGGCGTCCCAGGGGAGCGGCGACCAGCACCCGCACGAGGGCGACGGCCTTGCTGCGGGCGGCCGCGATGTCCTCGGCCTCCAGGCGGTGCTCGTCGGCGTCGACCTGGACCACGCCGCGGCCCTGCTCGCTCAGGCGCGCCAGGACGCGCGGCCAGCCGGGCACGGCGCTGGGGTCGACGTGGGCTCGCGGGGCGGCCGCGGGGGAGTCGGTGGTGGTGGTCATGGGTTCGTCCTCCTGCTCGTTGCTCGGTGGGTCGTGTCGGGTGGGGCCGGGTCAGCCGAGGACGGCGCCCTGGCTGGCCATGAAGGGGGCGGGGTCGACGAGCTCGCCGTCACGCATCACCTCGAAGTGCAGGTGACATCCGGTCGAGAGCCCGTCGCTGCCGACGTCGGCGATGACCTGCCCGGGGGAGACGCTTTCGCCGACCCGGACGTGCAGGCCGTCGGCGTACATGTGGCCGTACCGGGTGAGCACCCCGCCGCCGTGGTCGAGCACGACGAGGTGGCCGTAGCCACTGGCGGTGCCGGCGGTGATGACGCGGCCGGCGGCGGCCGCGTAGATGGGTGAGCCGCAGGGGGCGCCGATGTCGTCGCCCTTGTGGGCGCGGACGACGCCGGTGACCGGGTGGCGCCGGGTGCCGAACGGGCTCGTCAGCGGACCGACGGCGGGCTTGACCCACGAGCCGGCGGGCGCCTGCAGGTCCGCAGCACCGGGCGGGGGCGGCTGGCAGGCGAGCGCGGGGACGGCGGCAGCGGCGGGTGCCCCGGGGACAGGGGCGGCGGGGTCGGTGGTGACCGTGGTGACCGTGGCGCCCGCGAGCGCGGCGACGACCTGCTGGGCTGGGCCCCAGTACTGGCGGTAGTGGTAGGGGTCGGCGTTGCGCTGGGTGCGGTTGGCGGCGATGGTCGGCTCGAGCTGGGCCCAGCCGGGCACCTTGACCAGGGCGCGGTAGAAGTTGGTGGCGCTGGTGGTGGGGTCCATGCGGTCGGCGTAGGAGCCCCAGGCGCCGTTGGCGCGCTGCTGGAACAGGCCGCGGGAGTCCGGGCCGACGGCGTCGCCGCGGTCGATGACGCGCAGGGAGGACTCCCCCATGGCGACCATGACGCCGAGGGTCTGGGCGTGGCTGTCCAGCCCGAGGGCTCGGGCGGCGTCCATCACCGCCGCGGCGTTGGCAAGCTGCTCTCCGCGGTAGCCGGCGACCGCGGTGGTGGGAAGCCCTGCGACCTGCACCGCGGCGCCAGGGGTGTCGGTAGTGCCGACACCCTGCGGGCCGCAGGTGGGTGGGGGAGGGGGCTGGATGAGCAGGTAGGTGCCTAGGCAGCCGCCGGTGAGCAGCACGGGGGCAACGAGCGCGGCCACGGCGATCCAGGTCCGCTTCACGACCGGGCAGCGCTGGAATCGCTGGGCGGCGGGGTGAAGCTCTCCACGAGCCAGGGCTGGTCGCCGCCCTGGCGAGAGAGCAGCACGGTGTAAGCGCCGTGGTCGGTGGGGACGACGGCGGTGGCCAGGTAGGCGCTGGCGTCCTGCTCGAGGACGGCGGGTCCGGTGAGGCGGCGGGCGGGGACGTTGGCGGGGTCGACGCCGACGTAGTCGCGGGCGGCGGTGGCCGACAGCAGCGGCTGCAGCTGGGCCCACCACGCCTGGGCGTCGTCGGGGTGGGAGACGAACAGGGCCGTCGCGGTGGTGGCGGCCTGGATGGCTGCGTCGGCGCTGGGCTGGTCCCACGTAGCGGCGCTGCCGGGCTCAGCGAAGTCGCCCTCGGCTTCCAGCGGCGCGGCGGCGCTGGAGGTAGTGGGCGCCGAGGCGTCAACGGGGACGTCAGGTGCGGGGGAGCAGCCGAGCAGCAGGGCCAAGAGTCCTGCAGCCAAGACGGCAGTCCGGGTGACATCCTTCAGCTGATGTTGCACCTGTGTCACCCTCGCTTTCATCTCAGTTGACGGAGGCAGCATGGAAGCACACAAGCCAGCGCTCGTCACCCCCTGCAGTGGTCTCACCGACTGCCTGAGCCGTTGGGCGGGCATGAACCAGCAGGTCGTGACCGGCGCAGCACCGCTGGCTAGGGTTGACGCGCGCACCCCATCCCCGCCGTCGACCAGGGGCTGCGCTGCAGGAGGGGTCTACGTGAGTCAGGAGCCGGACGCCGCTGCGCGCTCCCTGGCACAGAAGATCGACTACCTGTTCCGCACGGTGCACCCCTCGGGGCGGGGGGAGTACTCCAACGCCGAGGTGGCCGCGGCGCTGCAGGCAGCCGGCGGCCCCACCATCTCGGCGACCTACGTCTGGCAGCTGCGCACGGGCAAGCGGGACAACCCGACCATGAAGCACCTGGAGGCGCTGGCCTCCTTCTTCCAGGTGCCGCCGGCGTACTTCTTCGACGACGCCGCCAGCTCCCGCATCACCGAGGAGCTGGCGACACTGGCCGCGATGCGCGATGCCGGGGTGCGCTCAGTCGCCCTGCGAGCCAACGGCCTCAGCCCCGAGGTGCTCAGCTCCATCCGCGGGATGCTCGACCACGCGCGGCGCCTGGAGAACCTGCCCGCCAGCGAGGAAGACCCGCCCACCTCGTCCTGACCTGCCCCGATCTCCTCTTAGGCTTCCCGGTGGCAACTGGGATCGTCCAAAGGGGGGCGCCGTGTTCACTGTGGCTACTGTCCGTGAGCACCGTCGACGTCGGCGGCGCTGCCGCGCTGCCCTGCGGCAGGTCCCGCTACCGCCTCGGTTCTCCCTGGAGGACTTCTGTGAGCGGGTCGCCGAGCACCGTGGCCGACCGATGCGACTGGTGACCGGGCCGCTGCCCGAGAAGGCGAACAAGCAGCTGTGCGGAGCGTGGTTCGGTCGCGAGCACGAGGACCTGATCTGCGTCGAGCCCGAGGTCAGCCCCCTGCACCGCGAGCACATCGTGCTGCACGAGCTGGGTCACATGCTGTGCGGTCACCGGCCGGTTGAGGAGGAGATGCCACCCCACGTGGCCACGGAGCTCTTCCCCACGGTCAGCGCCGACCCGCTCGGCGCCAGCCTGATCGCCTCGATGCTCGGACGCTCCAACTACGACGAGCCGGACGAGGTCGAGGCCGAAGTCTTCGCCACCATGGTCGGCGCCAGGATCGTCGAGCGCGTCGAGAGCCCGCCGGCCTCCCTGCTGTTCACCCCCGGCCAGCGCCGCCAGGACTCCACCCAGGTCCTGCGCGCCCTGTCCCGCACCCTCGACGTCGACCCGGGGCAGCCCCGGTGAGCGACCTACCGCGCGAGGTGGGTGCCTGGCTGGACCCGGTCCACGCCGCACCCGCCGTGGTGCTGACGGCGGTGGTCGCCTACCGGATCCGCTCAGCGCGACACCCGGGCCCGGCTCGCAGCCTGTGGCTCGCCCTGGTGGCGCTGACCGGCAGCGCGATCGTCCACCTCCCGCCGCTGCGCGACGCGCTGCAGCAGGCCCTGGGGCCAGGGGGAGTGGCCGTGGCCACCCACACCTTCACCCTGGCCGCCTCCGGCTTCGTGCTGCTGCTGCTGGCACAGACCACCGGCGCGCTGGACCGGAGCCGCCTCGGCCTGATGACCGCCATCGCCATGACGCTGATGGCCGTTCCGCTCCTCCTCACGCGCCCAGCACGCTTCGTCGGCAACCTGGGAACCCCGCTGGACGGCATGGCCCTGCCCGACGCGCTGGCATGGGCGCTGCACTACACCGCGGTGCTGGGCTACATGGCCTGGGCGATGGTCGCCGTCGTGCTCCTCTACCGCCAGGTGGCCCTCGACGCCGGCCCGGGTGTCCTCCACCAGCGCCTGGTGCTCATCCGCGCCGGCTGCGTGTGGGGGCTGGCGCTGGTGGCCACCAAGGCCGCGATCGTCGCGGGCTCCTTCGCCAGCACCGGGGTACGCTGGAACGCCCCCGCCGACGCCCTGCAGGGAGCACTGCTGGGGGCCACGCTGCTCACCATCGCCATGGGCGCCGGCTGGCCGCAGCTGGTGGGCGCCGCCGCCAGCGTCTTCGCCGAGGCCGCCGCGGCCAGGTCACTGCTGCGGCTGCGCCGCCTCTGGCGCCTGATGTACGAGCACAACCCCAAGATCGCCCTGTTGCCGCCGACGGCGAGCTCCCTCCTGCTCGGGCCGCTGAGCCTGCGTGAGCGCCTGTACCGCCGGGTCATGGAGGTCCGCGACGGCCTGTTGGACCTGACCCCCTACGCCAGCGCACAGCTGCGGCTCGAGGTCGCCGCGAGTGCGGTCGCGCAGGGCAGCGAGCCCCGCGAGGCTGAGGCGGTGGCCGAAGCCGTGTGGATCACAGCGGCCGTCAGGGCCAAGCTCGGCGGCGCTGACGCCGCCACGAAGAGCACCGTGCCTCCGCGGTCGGTGCTGGGCGGGGCCGACCTGCGCGCTGAGGTCACCTGGCTGGAGCTGGTCGCTGATGCTCACGCCCACTGGCCCCTGACCAGGCGCCTGGAAGCCGAGCACCTGCCTTCGCTGGTCGACCAGGACGGACGAGCTGCATGAGCCTGTGGCGAGCACACCCCCAGCGGTACGCGCTGCGCGACACCCTGGCGCGGCTGGACCCGGTGGCGGACGCGCACGCGATCTACCGCAGCCAGGCGCTGGTGGACCTGCAGTGGGAGACCCGCTTCGGGCTGATGCTGGCCATGTACCGCACCTTCGCCGTGCCGCGCCTGGCGAACCTGCTCGCCCACACCGGGGAGATCGCGCACAACCCCAACAAGCGGTCCTTCGACACCGGGCTGTGGATGTACGAGCTCATCGAGCACGGCCTGGAGCACGAGCGTGGCCGGGAGGTGGTACGCGGGCTGAACCGGATGCACCGCCGCTACACGATCGCCGACGAGGACTACCTCTACGTGCTGGCCACCTTCGTGGTGGTGCCCACGCGCTTCGTGGACGACGTCGGCTGGCGCACGACGACCGCCACCGAACGAGAGGCGGTCGCGGCCTTCTACGCCCGGCTCGGTGCGCTGATGGCCATCCCGAACATCCCCCAGGGCTACGCGGGCTTCGCGCGCTTCCTGGACGCCTACGAGGCCGAGCACGTCGCCTACAGCGAGGCCGGCGCCGCGCAGATGCGCGCCACCTCCACCGTCATCGCCGACCTGCTGCCCCCGCGGCTCAGCCGCCTCGGCGTGCCCGGTACCGCCGCGATGCTGGAGCCGCGCATCGCCGCCGCCCTCGGCCTCGCGCCACCGCCCCGCGGCCTGCGCACCCTGCTGCGCCTGGCGCTGCGCGTGCGGGGGGCCCGCGAGCGCCGACGCGAGCCGCGCACCGCTGGCTGGTTCGTCCCCGGCCGTCGTGTCCGCGGGGTCTACCCCGAGGGCTACCAGCTCAGCGACCTCGGCCCGGACTGGCTGCGCAGCACCCAGCACTGAGGGTCAGCTCTTCTGCACCACCACCCCGCGAGGCCGTCGCCGCGCGGGGGCGGTAGCCACCCCACCGGCAACTGACGTACATTCTTGCCATTCCACAATCCATCTCAGTTTATGGACGGAGAGCGACATGGCGTCTCCTGCCACCGACAGCGCCTCCGCCAACCCCTGGCTGAGCACCACCCCTCAGCCCCTGGACATCACCCTCGAGGACCTGACCCCCACCGGGCCCTGCGCCCCCCAGCCGCGCCTGGTCCCCGCTCCCCAGCCGCAGGCCCTGCCGCGCCGGGTGATGACCACGCCCGCCACCTGGTGGTGGGTCGGCGCCCACGGCGGCGCAGGGGAGACCACCCTCGCGGCCGCCGTCAACGGCACCGCGGCCAGCGAACACGCCTGGCCCCAGCCCTGCCCCGACATCGGCGGCACCCACCCCGTCGTCGTGGTCGCCCGCACCCACACCACCGGGCTCCTGGCCGCCCAGCGCGCCCTGACCGAGTGGGCCGCAGGCTCAGCGGGCTCGGTGCATCTGCTCGGCCTGGTGCTGCTGGCCGACGCCCCCGGCCGCCTGCCAGCGCCGCTGCGCGACCTGAGCCGCCACGTGGCCGGGGGAGCACCCCGCACCTGGTCCCTGCCCTGGGTGGAGGCCTGGCGCCTGGGCGCCACCGACCCCCAGCTGCGCGCCAGCCCCGCCGTGCCCACCCCCGCAGCACTGCGCCGCCTGCAGACCCAGCTCACCCGCCTCCTCGGCTCCTGAGCCGCCCCCTCACCACCCCACGCCCGGCCCGGAGGTCCTCGTGTCCGCTGTCCTCGTCTCCACCGTCCTCGCCGCTGGCGGCGGCGTCCCCGACCCCGGCGCCGGGGTCGCCCCGCCCGGGTCGGAGGGCCTGCTCACGATCCTGCAGTGGGCCGCCTGGATCGGCTTCGGCGTCGCGGTCCTCGGCGTGATCCTCGCCGGGATCGCCATGGCCATCTCCCACCGCCGCGGGGAGGGCGGGGAGCACATGTCCCGCCTGGGCTGGGTCTTCGCCGGCTGCATCGTCATCGGCTCGGCCTCAGGCCTGGTCGGCGCGCTCATCTGAGCCGCCAACACCCCCGGGCCCGACGATGAGCACCCCCACATCCCCCGACGACCAGGAGCGCACGGGGCGGCCCTGGATCCAGCCGCGCTTCTCAGTCGCCGCCGCGGCGCTGGCGCTGCTGGCGGTCGCTGCCCTCGTCCTGGCCGTCCTGCCCCCACGCACCCAGGACGGCGAGCCCGCACCGACAGCCCCCGCCCCGGCGCCGACGTCCACCGCGCCCGCACAGGACGCCAGCGCGTGCGGCCTGCCCGAGGGCGACCAGTCCGTCCCGGTGGTCCCGCCCGCGGCCACCTCCTGGGATCTGGTGGGCACCATGGCCGCCCCCAGCGCCCCGACCACCCTGGGCCCGGGCCTCAGCGCCGACGGGCTACGCAGCTGCTACGCCCGCTCCCCGCTGGGCGCCCTGTACGCCGCCACCGGCTTCCTGGCCGCCACCAGCGACCCCGCGCTTCGCCAGCCCGCCGTCGCGGCCCTGACCCTGGCCAGCCCCGGACGCGCCCGCGCCCTGGACCTGCTCCAGGGCGCCGACCCCGGCGCGGGCGGCAGCGGGGTGCAGGTCGCCGGCTTCTCCTTCCTCAACTACGACGCCACCTCCGCCGTCATCGACATCGCCCTGCGCGCCGACGGCGCCGCGGTGCACCTGCCGGTCTCGGTGCGCTGGGAGGCCGGGGACTGGAAGGTCGTCCTGCCCGACACCGGCCAGCTCTACGAGGCGATCCAGCCGTTGCCGAACCTGACCGGCTACGCCCCCTGGAGCGGCGCGTGAGCACCGCCGGTGCCGGCACGGGCGCTGCACCCGGCGCTGGGGGCGGGGCCGCCATCGACCTCAACTGCGCGCTGTACGACCTGGTGTGCCAGGCGAAGGAGGGCGCGGGCAACGCCGTCGCCGACGGCGCTACCGGCGCCCTGCAGATCATGGCGAGCTCGGTCAACGAGGCCGTGGGCGCCGCACTGGCCTCCCTCGGCACCGCCTGGGTCCAGATCGCTACCCCCAACCTCACCGGCGCGGGGGCCGGCGCGGAGACCGTCGCCTTCCTGCGCGACTCTGTCGGCTGGTACGTGGCGGCGCTGGCGGTGCTGGCCGTCATCGTCGGCGGCATCCGCCTGGCCTGGGAGCAGCGCGGCGCGCCCCTGCTCGAGCTCGTCAAGGCGATGGGGACCCTGGTGCTGGTCAGCGGCGCCAGCGTCACCGGCATCGGGCTGGCCGTCGTGGCCGCCGACGGCTTCTCCACCTGGATCATCGAGCGATCGGTCAGCGGCACCGACTTCGCCACCAACCTCTCCCGGCTCGTGGCCCAAAACCCCCAGGGCAACGCGATCCTGGTCATCGTCCTGGGCATCGCGGCCCTGTTCGCGACCTTCGCCCAGATCATGCTGGTCGTCACCCGCGCCGGGATGCTCGTCATCCTCACCGGCCTGCTGCCCCTGACCGCGGCCTTCACCACCACCGAGACCGGCCGCACCTGGTTCCGCCGAGCGCTGGGCTGGACCCTCGCCTTCGTCCTCTACAAGCCCGCCGCCGCCATCGTGTACGCCACCGCCTTCCGCCTGGTCGGCGGCGACGTCTTCGGCGAGGACGGCCTGGTCTCCACCCTGGTCGGCCTGGTGCTGATGGTCCTGGCGCTGTTCGCCCTACCCGCCCTGCTGCGCTTCGTGACCCCCCTGGTCTCGGCCACCGCCGGCGGCGGCGGGGGAGGGGCCCTGGGCGCAGCAGCGCTGGCCTCCCTGCCCACCGGGGCGATGGCCCTGGCCGGGCGTCGCGGCCCTTCGGGCTCCTCCTCGGCCGGCACCGGCGCAGGCGCCGGACCGGCCGGCGGTGGCCCCGCCGGTTCGACCGGGGGCGCCGGACCCAGCGGCGGTGCGGGCCCGGCAGGCGGTGCCGGGTCTGCCGGGTCTGCCGGCACGGCAGGCACAGCAGGCAGCACCGGTGCCGGCGTCGCGAGCGCCGGTGGAGCCGCCGCCGGCGGAGCTGCTGCCGGCGGGGTCGCCGGGGCAGCCGTCGGCGCCGGGTTCGCCGTCGCCCAGGCCGGAGTCGGAGCCGTGAAGAGCACCGCCGAGAACGCCAGCAACCAGGAGGGCCCCAGTGGGAGTCGTTGATGACCTCGAGGCCGGCGCGCGCAGCACCCCGGCCACCCGCCCCGAGCGGACCTACGGCAACTTCCGCGCCCCCCGCAGCGCCGGGATCCTCGGACTGGGCACCGTGGGAACCGCCGTCCTGCTCGCCGGGATGGTCGCGGTGATCGTCACGACGATGTTCGTGGGCATCCTGCCCGCCGCGGTCCTGGCCGTCCTCGTGGCCGCCTTCCTGGGGACGCTGCTGGTGCGCGACCGCCACGGCCGCTCCGGGCTGGCGCGCATCGTCGCTCGAGCAGGCTGGGCCGCCACCCGTCTGCAGCGGGCCCACCTGTACCGCTCCGGGCCGCTGTCCCACCTGCCCTGGGGCACCCACCAGCTGCCCGGGCTGCTGGCCGCCTCCCGCCTGAGCGAGCACACTGACTCCTACGGCCGCCGCTTCGCGCTGCTGGCGGTGCCGGCCACCGGCGACTACACCGTGGTGCTGGCCGCCGAGCCCGACGGCGCCAGCCTGGTTGACTCCGAGCAGATCGACTCCTGGGTCGCGCACTGGGGTGCCTGGCTGGCGGCCCTGGGCAACGAGCCCGGTCTGCACGGGGCCACCGTCACCGTCGAGGCCGCCCCCGACACCGGCATCCGCCTGCGCCGCGAGGTCGAGACCAACCTCGACCCCGACGCCCCCGAGCTGGCGCGGGCGATGCTCACCGAGGTCATGGCCACCTACCCCGCCGGGTCGGCCAGCGTGCGGGCCTGGGTGACCCTGACCTTCTCCGCAGCCACCCGCCCTGGGGGCCCGCGGCGCAGCGCCGAGCAGGTCGGCCGTGACCTGGCCGCGCGCCTGCCGGGCCTGAGCGCGGGGCTGCACGCCACCGGCGCCGGCGCAGCGCGCCCGGTCAGCGCCGCCGAGCTGTGCGAGGTGATGCGCACCGCCTACGACCCCCACGCCGCCCGGCTCATCGAGCAGGCCCGCTCCGCTGGTGCCGACAGCGACCTGCACTGGTCCGACGTCGGGCCCGTCGCCGCCCAGGCCGGCTACGACCGCTACCGCCACGACGGGGCGCTGTCCACGACGTGGTCGATGACCTCTCCCCCGCGCGGGGAGGTCTTCGCCACCGTGCTCGCCCAACTGCTCGCTCCCCACCACGACGTAGACCGCAAGCGCGTGACGCTGCTGTACCGGCCGCTGGACGCCGCCAAGGCCGCCCGCGTGGTGGAGGCCGACAAGCGCGCCGCCGACTTCCGCCTGACCTCCGCCGCCCGCCCCTCGGCGAGGGCCCAGTCCGACCAGCGCGCCGCCGAGCAGGCCGCCCGTGAGGAGGCCCGCGGCGCCGGGCTGGTCAACTTCGCGCTGCTGGTCACCGCCACCGTGCTGGACACCGACGCCAGCCCCGCCGCCGAGCGGCTGCCGCAGGCCCGCGCCGCGGTGGAGACCCTCGCGGCCACGGCCCGCGTGGCCCTGCGCCCGGTCTACGGCAGCCAGGACACCGCCTTCGCCGCCGCCCTGCCCGCCGGCCTGGTGCTGCCGCGCCACCTGCGGGTCCCCTCCGAGATCCGGGAGTCCCTGTGAAGCTGCGACGCCGCACCACCTCAGCCACGTCCTCCACCGCCTCGGCCGCTACCTCGGCCGCTACCTCGGCCGCCACCTCGGCCGCTACCTCACCGGCTCCTGCCGCGACGGCGCCCCGCCCGCGAGCGCGAGGCTGGGCCGGTCCTGGGCGTGGCGGCGTCGCCTACGTCGAGGCCCCCGCGGAGTGGCGCGCCACCACGGTGCAGGCCTGCGGGCTGTGGCCCTTCGCCGCGGGCACCGGCTCGCCGATGACCGGGGTCCCGCTGGGCCGCAACCTGGTCTCGGGGGCGACGCTGTGCTGCGACCCGATCTCCTGGTTCCAGCGCGCCAAGCTCATCTCCAACCCGTCCTGCTTCGTGCTGTCCAAGCCGGGGCTGGGCAAGTCCACCGTGGTGCGCCGCATGGCCCTGGGCCTGGCCGGCTACGGCACCATCCCGATGGTCCTGGGCGACCTCAAGCCCGACTACATCGACCTGGTCGAGGCCCTGGGCGGGCAGGTCATCCGCCTGGGCCGCGGGCGCGGGCACCTCAACGTGCTCGACCCCGGGGAGGCCAACGAGGCCGCCGACCGCCTCACCGGCACCGCACGCGCCGCGGTGCTCGCCGACGCCCACGGCCGGCGCACCACGATGGTTTCGGCGCTGCTGACCATCCTGCGCACCTCCCCTCCCACCGACCGGGAGGAGTCGATCCTGGACCGGGCGCTGAAGGTGCTCGACGAGCGCAGCCGCGCCCACGGCCGCACCCCGGTGCTTGCCGACCTGCTGCAGGTGATCCGCGAGGCCCCCGAGGACGTGCGCGCCGTCGCGGTCGACCACGGCCGCATCGAGCGCTACCGCGAGCTGACCGAGCCGCTGGAAGCCTCCCTGCTGGCCCTGCTCGGCTCAGGACGCCTGGGGGAGATCTTCTCCTCCCCCACTAGCCACCCGATGCGCCGAGACCGGCCCGTCGTCTTCGACGTTTCCTCCATCAACGACGCCGAGACCGACCTGCAGGCCGCGGCCCTACTTGCCTGCTGGTCCGCCGGGTTCGGCGCCATCAACATCGCCAACGCCCTGGCCGATGCCGGCCTCGAGCCCCAGAGGCACTACTTCGTGGTGCTGGACGAGCTGTGGCGGGCGCTGCGCGCCGGGCGCGGGATGGTCGACCGCGTCGATGCCCTGACCCGGCTGAACCGCCAGGGCGGGGTCGGCCAGGCGATGGTCAGCCACACCATGAGCGACCTCGTGAGCCTGCCGACGGCGGAGGACAGGGCCAAGGCGCGGGGGTTCGTGGAGCGCTCGGGCATGGTGATCTGCGGCGGGCTGCCCTCGGCGGAGATGCCGATGCTGCGCTCGGTGGTGGGGTTCACCCGCGCCGAGGAGGACCTGCTGGTCTCCTGGCAGGACCCCCCGGCCTGGGACCCCGACGCCGGAGCGCAGGCCGACCCACCCGGGCGCGGCAACTTTCTGGTCAAGGTCGGTGGGCGCCCCGGCATCCCCGTCCACGTGGCGCTGACCAGCGTGGAGACCGAGAAGGGCCTGCACGAGACCAACGCCCGATGGCGCGTGACATCACGCATCGGCGCCCCCCGCGAGCTGGTGCTGTCCCCGACCACCGCCGTGCTGCCGGCAGTCCCAGACGTCCCGGCGCTGCAGCCGTGAGCGGCACCCGCCGCCGCAGCGAATCCGGTGGCACCGCCGGGTGGGACACCAGCACCGTGCTGCTGTGGACGGCCCTGGTCGTCCTCACCGGCGGCGGGGCCCTGGTGACCGGCGCGGTGCACCTCGGCGCCCGGCTACAGGCCCGGCTGGACGGGGCCGCGGCCGCACCGGTGGACCTGCCGGCCAACCACTTCGAGCTGCTCGCCGAGCTGGCCACCGGGCGCCTGCCGTGGCCGCCGGCGGCCACCGCGGTCTTGGTAGCGCTGGCGGTGCTGGCCCTGCTCGCCGCGAGCGCCGCGGCCCTGCTGTGGCGCCGTCGCCGTCGCGGCCGCGCGCCGGTGGACCGCGTCGCCCGGCACCTGGGGCGCCTCAGCGCGGTGCGGACCTTGACCGAGGACGGAGCGCGCCGTCGCGCCGAGCGCCTCGGGGTGCAGACCAGCGGCCGCGGCGACGAGCCGGTGCCCGCCGGGCTGCCGATCGGGCGCCACGTGCCCAGCGGACGGCTGCTGGTCTCCTCCTGGGAGGACGTCTGCGTGGACATCTGGGGCCCGCGCACCGGCAAGACCACCTCCCGGGTGGTGCCGGCGATCCTGGCCGCGCCCGGTGCGGTGCTGGCGACCTCCAACAAGCGGGACCTGGTTGACGCCACCCGCGACGTGCGTGTCCAGCGCGGCCAGGTGTGGGTCTTCGACCCCCAGGGCGTGGCCGAGGAGGCCGCCACCTGGTGGTGGGACCCGCTCAGCTACGTCGTCGACGAGGTCAAGGCGGTCACCCTGGCGCGGCTGTTCGCCTCCGCCGGGCGCGAGGCGAACGCGCGCACCGACGCCTACTTCGACAACGCCGCCACCTCGCTGCTGGCCAACCTGCTGCTAGCCGCTGCCGTCGCCGGGCGCCCGATCACCCAGGTCTATCTGTGGCTGGCCGACCCCCGCGAGGACGAGCCGGTGGAGATCCTGCGCGCCCGCGACTACCCGATGCCCGCGGCCGCGGTCGCCGGGGTGGTGAACGCCCCCGAGAAGCAGCGCGGCGGCATCTACGGCACCGCCCAGGAGATCGTCTCCTTCTTGACCAACCGCGTGGCCACCCGCTGGGTCACCCCCGACGGCGGCAGCGCCGCCAGCGACCGCCGGCCCCGCTTCGATCCGGCCGCCTTCGTGGCCGCCGGGGGCCAGGCCCAGACCCTGTACTCCCTCTCCCGCGAGGGTGAGGGCTCGGCCGGGCCGCTGGTGACCGCGCTGACGGTGGCCGTCACCGAGGCCGCCGAGCGCCTGGCGCGCCGCTCGGCCGGCGGGCGCCTGCCGGTGCCGCTGGTCGGGGTGCTGGACGAGGCCGCCAACGTCTGCCGCTGGCGCAACCTGCCGGACCTGTACTCCCACTACGGCTCCCGCGGGATCGTGCTGATGACCTTCCTGCAGTCCTGGTCGCAGGGCGTGGAGGTCTGGGGCCGCGACGGGATGCGCAAGCTGTGGGGCGCGGCCACGGTGCGCGTCTTCGGCGGCGGGAACACCGACCCCGAGTTCCTGCCCGACGTCAGCCAGCTCGTGGGGGAGTACGACGCCCCCACGCCCACGACGTCGACCAGCCGCACCGGGTCCTCGCGCAGCTACTCCACCCGCACCGAGCGGGTGCTGGACGTCGCCGAGCTCGCCGCGCTGCCGCTGGGCCGGGCGCTGGTCTTCGCCTCGGGGACCCCGGTGGTGCTGGTGCGGACCCTGCCGTGGATGGAGGGCCCGCACGCTGCTGAGGTGCGGGCCTCCCTGGCCGCGCACGACCCCACCGGACGCCTGGACGCCGAGGAGGTCGGGGACCTGCGCGCCACCGCGCAGCGCCGCGGCGAGCGCACGAGCACTGCTGACCTTGAAAAGTCGGCCCCGAAGTTCAAGGCGAACCCGTGGCTGACGTGAGCGCGCCCAGCGACGTGGAGGAGTGGGACGACCAGCCCGCCCAGCCCGCACCCGCCGACGTGCGGAACGGCGACGGCGCCGCGGCTCAGGCCCAGCTGTACTACCCCCACGTCGGGCAGTTCGTGACCGCCTTCCTGGCCCCCGCCTACCGGCGCACCTTCGACGGCCGCAGCCGCACCTGGTGCCCGGCCTGGTGGAAGCACGCCGAGGCGATCTCCCGGCTGGAGGCGCTGTGGCGGGCGTGGGAGTACCTGCGCCGCGAGCCGGCCCTGGGGATGTCCACGTGGTGGCGCGACCACGCCGACCCGCACATGGCGGTGCTGATGTCCGCCGAGGGTCCCTTCCGCCACTGCGACGCCGAGAAGGGCCACTCCGAGCGCCTGCAGCCGCTGCCGCTGGAGGACTTCCCCGCCGACCTGTTCGCCGACCAGTGACTGCTGGCCGGTCCCCTGCCCCCTCCTCACCGCCCCCTCACCGCCCCCTCACCGCCCCCTCACCGCCCCCTCATTACCAGGAGCTCGTGATGCCCTCCCCCACCGTCCGACCGCTGGCCCTGACGACCGTGCTGGTCGCCGCGGCGCTGGCGTGCAGCGCCGTCCCCGCGGCCGCCGCTACCCGTGAGCAGGCACCTCGACCCCTCACTAGCCCGACCAACAACGCCACCACCAACCCGACGTCGGCCGCGACCCCCACCGCCAGGGCGACGTCGACCTCGCGCGCGGAGCCCACCGCCGCGGCGTCGGCCGGTGGTCGCGAGCGCGACGCGGACGACGTCGCCGAGGGCGAGGGCGATGACGAGCCGACCGCGAGCGCGACGCCGACCAGCGACGTCGACGCCGACCAGCCGGAGGCCCGGGCGGAGCAGGACCCCGCAGAGGCGGCCGGCGATGGCGGGTGGCTGTCGGGGGCCTCCGGGGAGGGCGCCGCCGACGGCGCGCTGGGCCAGTGGCGCGGCGACGACGTCGACATCGTCGGCACCTGGGCCGACCAGGGCGACAACCAGACCGAGCTGTACTCCATCGCCCCCGGCGGTGAGGTCGCCGACTTCGACGGCGCCATCGACATCGCCCCCGGCGGGCTGCAGGACGGCGAGAGCTGGGCCGCCGCCGCCGATGGCGCCTACGAGGACCGCTGGCGGGAGTCCCTGACGCGGATGGCCGAGCTGCGCGAGGGCCGCGGAACCACCTACGTGAGGCCCTTCCACGAGTTCAACCTGGGTGGCTGGGACTGGTCGGTCAGCCCTGGTGACGCCGAGGACTTCAAGGCCGCGTGGGCGCGCTACCGCGCAGTGCAGCAGGAGGTCTTTCCCGAGGCCCGGCTCGTCTACGGCGTCAACGTCACCTCCTCGGGCACCGACCTGGACTGGCGCACCACCTGGCCCGGCGCCAAGCAGGCCGACGTGCTCGGGGTGGACACCTACAACGGCTGGCCGACGATCACCTCGGCGGCCGACTTCGAGGCCCAGCTCAACGCCCGCGGTGACGATGGGATCCCGGTGGGACTGGACGCCTACGCCGAGCAGGCCGAGCAGTGGGGTGTGCCGCTGGCGGTGCCGGAGTGGTCCGGGCGCGCGGAGATGGGCGACGAGCCGGCCTACGTCGAGGGGATGGTCGACTGGTTCGCCGCGAACGCCGGGGACGGACCTGGGCAGCTGGAGTACGAGGTGCTCTTCAATGCCCCCCAGGACGACGGCAACTTCCAGCTGTTCGCCGACGACGGCCGGCTGCCGGCCTCCGGGGACGCCTACGTGGAGGCCACCGAGGCCACCGCCGAGCAGCGCCAGGGCGAGGCCGTCGAGCCGTCGCGCGACGCGGCCGCGGAGCCGTCGCGCCCGACGTCGAGCGCGACACCTGAGGACGGGCAGACCCCGGCCCCGAGCGCCAGCCCCAGCGCGGCCTCGACGCGCGCCGCCGACCGCGGCGGCCAGGCCGGTGATGACGACCGGGCCGGTGATGAGGACGGCGCCGAGGTCGACCAGAGCGACGTGCAGGACCTGGTGGCGCGCCTGGACGCGCTGCTGGCCCGCCTCGAGCAGGGCTGAGCGGGCCGACCTACCCTGCGACGGTGCCCGTCAACGCCCACCTGCTGCTGGTCTCCACGGCCGGCTGGCAGGAGCAGACGGGCGCCGTCGCAGCCCGAGAGCGGGTGCCCTGCCTGGTGCGCGCCGTCTTCGCCGACGGATTCGAGGCCGAGGTGGAGGCGACGGCGAGCGCCTGGGCCGAGCACGCGGTGCAGGTCTACTTCTCCCACCCCGATCCCAAGGCAGGCAGCGCGGCCTACCGGGTGTGGGTGCCGACGAACCACGTCCGCCGCCTACCCCGCGAGGTGCCGCGGAGCGCGTGACACCACGCACCTCGCGGGAGCCCGCGACGGTAGGCCGGTCCGACGCCCACCGTGCGCGCCATGTCCCGCTCTCCTCAGCACCGAGCTGATCCGCCCACCCGTTCTTTCGCCCACCAGTGGCGCCGCATCAGGGCGCTGTGCAGCCTCATTCTGCGCCTACTTCGGCTCGCCGACCTGGTACAACGCATCAAGGACTCCTGGCCGGACGACCCCCCGCACGGTGGTGCGGGGGACCTCGTCGGCTCCCTGATGGATGCTCTGAGTGCTCCGTGAGGAGGTCGGCGGCGCCCGCTGCGGGCGCCGCCGACACCTCAGCGCTCGGCGCCGGGGAGCCGCTGCGCCGTGCTCGACCGCGCTCGCCGAGGCCCGGCGGCAGTGGGGGACGGAGGCGCCAGGGCCGCGACCGCCGACGCGGGCTGGGCCTGCGCGGTGGAGGCCACCGCGCGCGCGGCCGCGGCCTCCTTGCCCGCGCTCGCCTCCAGCTTCTGCTCCAGCGCCGAGCGGCGCTGGGGGCTGTCCCAGATCTCCTCCGTGGGCTCGTTCGCGCCCGCGTAGTCGCGCTGGTTCTGGGCCATCTGCTCGCGCACCTGCAGCGCGCCGAACCGGTCGCGGTGGTGCGCGGCCGTGTCCTGGTCGGCCTGAGCCTGCTCCAGGCGGGCCGCCTGGCGCTGGCGCGCGGCGATCTCAACCGCCTGCGCCGCCAGGGTCAGCCCGACCTGGGCTCCCCCGCGGACCGCCTCGGCGACGCCGTCGCTGTCCTGGCTCATCGTGTCCCCCTCATCGTTCGACTCCTCCGTCTGCTGCAGCGCCCGGACGGCGCTGGGGTGCGGCGCTGACGTCGACCACCGGCACCTCGGGCAGGCGTGTGGGCACCGGGGAGCCCAGCGGCCGCGGACGCGTCGTCTCCACCTGGTGCTCAGCCGTCGCGCTGGTGCCCGACGTCGACGTCGGGCGCAGCGCGGCGACCTGGGCGCGCATCACGACCGCGATCTGCTCGGCGCGGTGGGCCTCTCCCGAGGCCAGGTGCGCGTCGTGCAGGGCCCGCACGGTGTTGCGCAGCTGGCGCACCAACGCCGCCTGCCCGATCGGGCCGTCACCGCCCTCGGCGGCCGCGGCGAGCACCATCGCTGCGCCCCGCGCCCACGAGGGGGTGGTGGTGGCCACCAGCGCGTCCTGGACGCGGTGGGCGCGCACCTGGGCGCTGGAGGCCAGCGCCGCGGCGGTCTCGGCCAGCGGGCCGGGGGTCGCCTCCACGCGCAGGGACCACGCCGCGAACGCCCCGGAGGTCTGCCGGGCGACGTGCGCCCAGGTGGCGACGTCGTCGACCGGCACCGCGCGCAGGTGCTCGCGCATCGCGGCCACGTCGCGCGCGCACCGCTCCCACAGCGCGGGGTCGACCTCAGCGGCCTCCCGCCCGGTGGTCGTGGCCGGGCGGCCGCGCCCGGCGGCCTTCCACTCCGCGGCCGCGGCGCTGGCGTGCTCGGGGGTGTCGGCCCACTCGGTGCGCAGGCGGGGCAGGGTCAGGTCACGCGCCAGGTGCCCGCCGCCGTAGAAGACCGGGGCGGTGTCCGGGCGGGAGGCCGCCGGGCGCAGCGCCACGGAGTAACCGGCGACGACGTCGTCGCGGCCGGCGGCGAAGCGGGGCCGGGCCAGCAGGCCTGCGCGGCGCAGGCGCCGGACGAACTCGGCCTCGTCACCCGCGGCCGCCGCGCTCGCCCGCACGGTGCGCTCCAGGGTGAGCCGGGCCGGCTCGGCGGCGCCGTTGCGGGCGGCGATCTCCCGCTCCCCGGGCTTGATGCCGCGGTCACCGCGCCCGGCGGTGCGCGACTCCAGCACCTGCAGGCCGTGGCGGCGCTCGAGCTGGCCGGCGAGCTCCTGGGTGCGGGGGCGGTCGTTCCAGACGCTGGCGCGGGTGCCGTCCTCGCGCACCAGGGACACGGCCAGGTGGATGTGGTCGTTGCCGGCCTTGGACAGGCCGTGGTGGACCGCGACCCAGCGGCAGGCCGCGCGCCCGGAGGTCTCCACGAAGCCCATCCCCTCGACGAAGTCGGTGGCGATGGCGGCCCACCTTTCGTCAGTCAGCTGGCCCTCCGCGGCCTTCAGGCTGAGTGAGCAGTGCCAGACCGAGCCGCCGGGCACGTCCACGCCGAGGGCGCGGCGGGGGTGGTCCAGGTCGCGGGCGACGGCCATGGCCGCCGTGGGGGACAGGGCGGCGTCGTCGTGGAAGGCCATGATCGCGGAGTCGCCAGCGACGAGGTGGGGGTCGGTGTGCTCATCCGAGCGGCCGGGTCCGGCCAGGTAGCGCAGCAGGCCCTCCATGTCCTCCCCGCGGGTGATGTTGGGCATCACCTGCGCCTCACCGCCCGGTCACCATCCAGCGCTGCCAGCGCTCGGCGTCCACGGTCCGCTGACGCTCGTGCTCGACGTCGCCGCGCTCATGCCCGTGGTCGGCGTGGTCGGCGTGGTCGGCGTGCTCGACGACGACGTCTGCGGCGGGCTCCTCGAGCTCGACCAGGTGCTCGTCGACCTCGACGGCAGGGGCGTGGAGGTCTGCGTCGCCGGCCACCACCGCGGCCGCGTCGAGGCGGGTGCGTGACATCTCGCGCTCGGAGCCGTCGAGGTCCTCCGCCGTCGCTGCCGCCCGGGCCTCGCGGGTCCGCCGCGGGCCGGCGTCGGACAGCTCGTCGATGGCGCCGTCGATGCGCCCCGCGAGGCGGCGGGCCGCCGCGATTGTGGCGGCTGCTTCCGCGGGGACCTGCCCGGTGCTGTTCGCCTGCCGGGCGAGCTGGTTGACGTTGTTGCTCACCGCGGCCAGCAGCCGACGGACCGCGAACAGCTCCACCATCGCCTCCTGGCGCTCGGCTGCGGTCTCGCTGCGCGCCGGGTCGGCCAGGGCCGTCTCCACCATCAGCCGCGGCACCGAGACCCCGCGCTCCTCGGCCCGCTGCGCCAGCGCGGCGGCCTCCTCGGCGGTGACCTTGACGCGGTGGCTGTGGGAGCGCCCGCCCACCTCGTTGGCCTGTCGGCGGCGGGCGAAGCGGCGCACCCGCCCCTCCCCCGCGCTCAGGCCGGGCTCACCGGGTTCGGTCTGCGGACCGGACAGAACCTCGTCCTGCCCCTGCCCGGCGACCGGCGCTGGGGGCTCGTCGGCCGGGCCCGGCGGCCCCGCCGGCACGTCGTCCTGGTGCTCCTGGTCGACCACGGGCGACCCCCTCGTCCTCGGCCCAGCGCAGCGATCCCGCGCAGCGGGGACGGCACCAGTGTGCCCGGCGCCGACCGCCAGGTCGACAGCGCCGGGCGCTTTGGGTGCCCTATCTACATAGCTTGCTGCTCTGTTCTCCCCGCCCACGGACGGGTGAGCGCCGCGGCCGGTGGGCCGACAACGCAGGCCCGGGAGCAGTACCCAGCCCACCACGGACCCCGACCACGCTCCCAATCTGACCGACTGGACCGGCCATCTCAGGCGCGGCGCACGGGGCGCGTCCCGACAACGGTAGAGGCGCTGCGCCGGCGGTGGACCCTCACCGAACAGCGGGCCCTGAGGCGGGGGCCGGCGGTGAGTGGTCACCTTCTGTGACCCGCGGTGGCTGCTGCGCTGGA
>Ga0325401_1000343_pt1 | contig 32272 bp, 22 predicted proteins | sample PopdelMetagenome_FD_205666 | JGI IMG/M metagenome (GOLD analysis project Ga0325401, IMG submission 205666) | Populus deltoides microbial communities from Bellville, Georgia, United States - Xylem-PdKOR-R2 | ecosystem: Host-associated > Plants > Phyllosphere > Stem > Wood/Secondary xylem | place...
ACGTGCCCAGCTCCTATCCTCGACGTGGTTTGTATTTGGAAATAATACCATTTCGGTGCTTCTTGGTTGTGAAGTTTAAAATAAATTAAACCCTGCAGACAAAAAAAAAAAAGCTAGAAACCTTGTCTGTATTTTTCATGAGTATGAGTTGTACTGCTATCCATATTTAAATAAAATAAGAACAATAGAAATAAACATAATCATAATGACAATAACAATTAATTAATAAAATTATAATAATATAATCAAATGGATGACGTTACTAGAAGAAGGAAAGGGATCAATATGAAGAGTGCTGAGAGGAATATCGAATATCCTCCCTCGTCTCAAGATTAATGTTGTTGGATCAACCAAGGCCTTAGCAGCGTATACCAACAACGACCTCCACAGGGAGGATGAATGATGCTAAAATATATCCCCGTGACAGACCACTAGCACGAAACAGACAAGATATTGAGAAACAGAGAGCTGATCAGCTCTGTTATTTGTTTTCTCTTTTTTTTTTATTATTATTAATCAAAAAATACAGTTGATTAAAATAATATTATATATATTTTTTAATTTTTAATTTCATATTTTAACATTATATTTATTAAAAATCAAACGTTATGATTTAGTTCGGTTTATTTTCTATAGGATTATTGTAGTCTCATAATTCAAATTACGAATTTTAAAGTTAACTTAATTTAATCGGATTTTTTTATATTTTTTTTAATTGATATTTTTTAATTTTATGATTTATCATTTAGATTGATTGATAATTAAACTTCATAATTTGTTTGAATTTACTTTATATAAGGTTATCCCTGTCTCAAAACCCGAGTCAAGGGTTTAGTGATTAAACCGAGTTAACTCAAGTTTTTTGTTTTTTTTTGTTTTAATTGATTTTATTTTCAATTTCATCATTCAATTTTGGATTAATTAGGAATTGAGCTTCATGGTTTGTTTTGATTTGTTTTTTATTGGGTTATCCTGGTCTCATGATCCGAGTCAAGGGTTTAGTGATTAAACCGAGTTAACTCGAGTTTTTTTAATTTTATTTTTTAACATTGGGTTGATTGAGAATTAATGTTCAATATATTTTTTTAATTTGCTTTATATTAGGTTATCACGGTCTCATGACCATGATCATATATTTTACATGTTAACTTAGGATGACCTAGGCCGACTGTCATTTCAATATTTTTTTTAAAGTATTTTATTTTAGTCAAATTATTTTTTTAGTGTTTTCCGATCATTTTAATGTGTTAATTTTAAAAAAACCAATAAAATATTATTTTAATATATTTTTAAATAAAAAATATTTTAAAAAACAATCATCTTCCTACCTAATTCATTTTAAAAATAAGAGTGACAGCATTTCATGGGACCATTCTTTCTCGTAATTTGCACAGTGCAGTAGGGCCGGAAGAACTGAAGTATATCCTTTGATGACGTGGGAACTAAGAATTGGATTGGAATGGCTTTTAACAACTCAAACCTACAGAACCTCGTGAGGTATCCTAAATATTTTGCAAACACAAAAAGAAGAGGTCAATTGGAGCCGAGAAAGTGACTCCAAAACCTCACAATCATTAGTGAAATTACCGAATTACTTCGAACACGTTGAATTAATTCCCAGAGTTGCCCTAATCCCTCTTAAATTATTTGTTTAGGGCTTTCTTAATTTTGAAGGCTCATCTGAGGTAGCAAACAAAATCGCTAATCAGACGACATAATTAATATGATATCAAATCTTAAAACGATAGAGACAGCTCAATCTTGAATAAAAATACCGAACGACCTGCATTGCCAGTATTCTCATAATCTCATTTGAGATTTCTTTTTATGTAAACAACTTGAACAAGATCAAGACAAGTAGATATAAACTATTTATTTTAATTGATTTTCTTTTTGTTCTTAATGAATTAATTCTTACAAAACTTTACTTGTGATGTTATTTTTCTCACTCCACAAGTTCTTATATATATATATATATATATATATATATATATTTCATTGAAATAACAAATGTAATCTATTTTGCATTAAAAATTTATAATTGTAATGGAGAATCGTCTCCGGCCAAAATGTGGAGGTGTTTGTGAAGGCGGCAGTGCAATATAAGGATTAGGAGGAGTTGGTGAAGGCGGCAGGAGCATCCTCCTTTTTCATAGACCTATATCACCATCCTGACTTGAAGGATTTATAACTTTTTAGATAGAATCTTGAAAATATAAAATCTGTTCATGAAATATTATTTAGTAATATGTTTAGAAAGAGTTATGGTATGTAGATAACATATTACTCACGTTGGCAAACAATCTCCCTCAAACTTAAATACAAAAATAAAAAGAGGAGGATGTTAGGGTTTAATTGATACTGCATGATGTATTCACAATAATATAAATGAATAGTTTTAACTTAAATATAAAAAGATTATATATAGGTTAAACCGGAAAGAAAATAAAAATATTATTCCATCCTTAATAAATAAAACAAAATAACATTATATTTCTTAACATCTCTTCTTAAATTTACGATGCGGCAGCTTCAAACATCAAGAGTTTGTCAACTTAAAAAAAACAGGAAATTAGAATGTGACTTGGTAAAGAAATCTGCAAAGAGTATGCAATTGATCTTAGTGTGTTTAGTTCGTCCATGAAAAATCGAGTTATGAGCAATCTGAATAGAACTTTGGTTATCACAATACATAGAAGTAATATGAGAAATGAAAAATTTCATATCTGCAAGTAGTCAACGTAACGAAACAATTTTTTTGGTAGTAGATGTCATAGCATGATACAAATAATATATTGTTTCTTGCTCTTTTATAAAATAAAAAAATCACCTAAAAAAATACAGAAACCAGTAACAAACTTGTGATATGTGAGATCACTGTCATGATCAATCTTAGAGTATGCAAGTAGCGCCAAGAAAGAGGTGGATGGAAGTCAAATATTATAAAAGATTGTACTCCGAATATATCACAAAATACAAATAACAATTACCTAATGAATGGTAGTAAAAGAAATAACAAACTAACAACATGAAGCAACAAGTGTAGTTTTTAGAGGAGGAGAGAGAAAAGAAAAAAAAAACCTTAATAACAACAAACTACCTTACCACTGCTGACATGCATCACACTAATAGAAAGAGAACGTGGTAACACTTCTAACGACACGACAAAAGAGCATTTCTGACCATCAGGAGGCACTACACATGCTACCCAAAGTGTATAAGCGCATCCCATGTGCCAACATGTGACCCTTACACGCCAACAACCTTTTTCTTTAAAATAATATTTAATTTATATAAAAAAACCAAACTCCCCTACAAGAAACTGTTAATAACAAAAAAAATCATAGTAAAAAGATCAAAAAGTGGTGGACGCATGTTTTAATTTTTTTGATTTCAAGGATAAAATTATTATTTAATTGTGTTTTAAAAAGTAAAAAGATAAAAATACCCTTGTCTATAAGTTTATTATTATTTTTTAACTTTGAGGGTATTTAAGGTATTTTATTATACTTAAAAAATTATAAAAAACATATATATTCTCCATCAATCCTCTAGTAACTAATGAGTTGTGAATGAAATATCCCCATTACCAAGACATTTGATTTTTTTAAAAGAGTAAAATAATAATTACACTTTCATAATAAATAGTAATCTAAGTCTGTGTACAATAATTTTTCCTTTCAATATATATATATATATTTGGTTTTAGTGTCTCTTATCCAAACTTATATCCCACTGCTTCTCTTCAGACAAGCAAATGGTGTCTTGTACGGCAAAACTTATCCAAGCATTCTATTCCTACTCATTTATCTTATAAAAAGTTTAAAGTTCAAAATGTGATATTTATAAAAATAAATATATATTAATGAAAACATAAAATAAAAGAAATTAATTATTTGGGAATTAATAAAAAAAAATTTACATTTTTTTAAAAATAAATAAAGTATTTAAAATACAGCTTCAAGATATATAAAATAAAATAATGATATATTTATGAAATTAATCAAATGTATTAGTGAATAAGAAGATATTCAAGAATGTATGAAATATTAATTGAATATATTAATAAGTATTCTCAAACAAATATATAAAAAATAAAAAATAAAGAAATTATTTTTTCAAAAATATATAAAAAATTAAAAAATACTATTTTATTAATTAGATGAAAGAATTATATATATATATATATATATATATATATATATATATTACGTCATCCTGTACTTGTTGACGCAAAGCACATAGTTGCGTAGTTCAGTTTCAGTCGCACTAACATTTCAATTTCCTCCATTTATGATTTATCTCCTTTATAAAAAGAAAAGAAAAGGAAAGAAAAGAACTAATTATTATTTTAGGAGACATCATTATTAAATATTCGATATTTCGAGAGACTGGGCAGAGAAGACAAAATCCACCCCAGCCGCTCGTTACGTGTCTCGTAGTTAAACAACCACGTGTCAATAACATGGCCCCCAGCTTTGTTGTACCTATATACAGTGATGTTTCATCTGCAGGCTTCAAGACGATTATGTTTTGAATATTTGTAAATATCAAAGACGCATGTTCACCTGCAGGTGAAAAAAACAAAGAAGAAAAAATTAAATCATTTCACACGCTGTCCGTCCACCAATCACATTTTCACCCTTCAAATCTCAACCGGAGACCGGATAATACAGGTTGACCAATTGCAGTGCTCTCAGTATAAGTATGGCCACAAAGCTGCGAGGTGGTGACCCGTTCTTGCACTGACCATTCTCTAGCTAGCTTCCGCAGCCAGAGTAAACACGCAGAGAGCGCGATTCCCACCTTTCAATCTTGATCAGACAGCAAAGATGCCGATCAGGAACATTGCTGTGGGCCACTACCATGAGACAGCTCAGCCAGATGCCTTGAAGGCAGCCTTGGCTGAGTTCATCTCCACCCTTATTTTTGTTTTTGCCGGTGAAGGGTCCGGCATGGCCTTCAGCAAACTCACCGACGGAGCTTCCAACACACCCGCTGGACTCATAGCTGCAGCTATAGCCCATGCTTTCGCTCTTTTTGTTGCTGTTTCTGTTGGTGCCAACATCTCCGGTGGCCATGTCAACCCGGCTGTTACCTTCGGTGCTTTCATTGGTGGCAACATCACCCTCTTCCGTGGCATCCTTTACTGGATTGCTCAGCTCCTTGGCTCCACTGTCGCTTGCTTGCTTCTTAAATTCGTCACTGGTGGCTTGGTGAGTTTAGACGCACGTACCATTTTCTATTTCTTTTTCTTCGACAAATCAGTTTTAAGCTAGTTATTGTAGTTAAAGTAACAGTCGGAACTAAATGTTGGGTTTTGACATGGAACAACGCAGGAAACCTCTGCTTTCGCTCTGTCGACTGGGGTTGGTGTATGGAACGCCTTCGTTCTTGAGATCGTGATGACCTTCGGACTTGTGTACACTGTCTATGCCACAGCAATTGATCCAAAGAAGGGCAATTTGGGAATCATAGCCCCGATTGCAATTGGTTTCATTGTGGGTGCTAACATTCTAGTCGGAGGTGCCTTTGATGGAGCCTCAATGAACCCAGCTGTTTCATTCGGCCCTGCTTTGGTGAGCTGGAGCTGGACCAATCACTGGGTCTACTGGGCCGGACCACTGATTGGTGGTGGACTTGCTGGGCTCATTTACGAGCTGTTCTTTATCGGCTTTGGCACCCACGAGCAGTTGCCGACTACTGACTACTAAACAAGTGGGACGGCGATCGGCATGCATGAGATGGTTTTAATCTAAGTACTGCCACGGCTTTTTTTTCCTTCTCTGTACCTATTTCTTTACGAGGGTATTTATTTGTCGTGCCTTTTCATTTGTGATCGTTCCCATCACCATGTCGCGGTGTGGTTTGTGTGTTCGATCTGCTTCGGTTGTAAGCTTTTATTCCCAATCATCTTTCTATCTTTGTTTTATTTCCCTGTTTTGTTCATTTCGATCTGCTTCGGTTGCTTTTTTTTTTTCTATTTTTTTTAATTTTAAATGAAAAAACACATAACTTTTCGGTGACCGTCCATGAAGCCTAAGGAAAAAGGATAATAACGGTGAAAAGATTATAATAGAAATTACATGCGGCTTTTGGTCTCTTTTTTATCACTTTTTTAAATCCATACATTTGGTTTTAATCTATGGGCTGTCGAGAAGCTTCACATGTCAATTTCTAGTGACTTGGACTCCATTATTTTGTTAATTCGGATAGGAAGGTAGTTAAATCCGTGATCCTATTTTTGGCCGTTACTAATTCCTGAGAGTTATTCAGTAGAAGACAAGTAATTTCTAGATAGGTCTGGCCCTTTGCTAATTCCTGAGTTAATACATTTCCCTGAACATGTAATCATATTGGCTTACACTGTTAGCCCATGAACGCTATGATGATCCCAAATTCAACTCCCTTCGTTCAAAAAAAAAAAAAAAAGATCCATAATTCACCAGATTTTGAGGCCAAGGCATAGCTGGGTTCCCAGCTCTAGCAGAACTCCAGCCCCAGCTTACCTGGTGATTTGCTTAACCTTGCCCTCTTGATAGGGGACTGAAGCGGCTGAGCACGTGAAAATCTCCGACCATTTTCAGACCATTGTACCTTTTCACTCCGGACCCAACTCCTTGTCCTGTCTTTTCCACTGTTCGGATTCATCATCCAATAGGAAAGCTGTAAGGGGAAGCTACTCCACTGTTTTCTCAACATTCTTTCGGTTTTCGAACGCTTCCTTTCCTACGTACGTACTGTCGTAGTCAATTCTTCTCTTGGCGATGCATGTTTATGATTGGTTTTAATTAAGATTTATTATTATACATTAAATTAAATTAAATTATATAATATGATAAAAAAGGAATATGTATAAAAAAGCTAATCCAGTTAAAATATTCTATAATATGTTGAAGGAAGACCGTGAAGAATGGTTATTAAATAAAATTGCATGGTCAGATTAGTGATAATCATCTTTAATATTTCAAATTTGCAACCTCATCTTGATGGAATCTAGCATTGACGTGAAGGCATGGTATCCTGTAGAGAGCATCATCATCCAATGGGGCTGTGCAACATGTCCCGTGTCACCGTCACCGTCACCGTCATTTTAGGACCCACCGCACCGATTGATTCATCATACGGAGGAGCACTGGCGGTTCCGAATAAATGCTCTCTTTATTTACAAATAGATAAAAGGGTGAATATCTGCCGAGGATCAGGAGGAGAGTGACTTTCATGGTGTTGTACCACGTGGGGTAGTGATCATAATGGAAATAAGTCCAATAATTTACAGTGGACGCTTCCTTAGCTGGAAAGTTGCGTCCTCGGCTTGCCTAAGCCACGCAATTTGCGAATCTGCAGTCACTACTTTCGACCACAAAATTACAGTACATGAATCCGACTTCCATGCATGCTTCTCGAACTGTCTGTACAATCTGGTGATGCCTGTTGTTTATGTCTGATGATATTAGAATAGTTTGTTTTTAATTCAATAAAAAAAGAAAGTTCATCTCAAAATATTGATTAGCCAAACAAAAAATTATGAAATTGGCATTGGAATTTAATTACAATCAATGAGGGACTGTTAGAATAGTTTTTATCGAATGGAAGGAAGAAAGTTTATCTCGAATCGAACACAAACAGAGTTTCTTAATGTAATAAATTATTACAATCCTTTTTTGCATGCTTCATAATAGGTTTCTTATTGGGTTAGCTATTTTGATATTTATAATATTAAATATCAGAGACTAAAATTGCTAATAAAGTTAATTATTTTATTTTTATTTTTGAAATTTAATTTTATTAGCAAAAGTTAGTAGTTATTTAGGTTAATTCAGAAACTTAAATGCTATTTTTCTTAACAAATGTATAGTTTCAAGTCTAGAAATAAGTTATTTTATTACACAAATCAAAATATATTTTTCTTTCTATCTCTTTTTATATTCTTAAAAGGTTTACGGTCTTGGTTTAGAGATATTGTTTTCATATGGAATAAATAAACACCTTAAATAATATTTTTGATGCCTCAATATCAATTAATTATTTTTGTTTATTTGTTTTATTTTCTTGTTATACCAGTAAATTGAAGGTGTTTATTTAATGGAGACAAATTCAAGTTCAAGTATCAAGATTACTAACTAGGTCACAACAATTCAACTAGATTGTTTTGATGGAACAAACTTAGCATGGTGAATGGACATAATAATGTTTCTGCTTATTTTTTTTTGTATCTAGATTTATAATATATTTTTATCTAGATTTGTCATAACTTTTTGTCATAACTTTTTCAGATTGAAAGAAATATGAGAAGCCTTGGAGACAACAAAAAAATAAAAATAAAAGTCAAGTATTGATCATTTTTTGGTTTTAAAGCATTTTGAATACGAGATTACTAGCAACAATCCACTCGTAGATCAAGTTCATAAAATGTAAATGTTTGTATCCAAACATAGAGATCTCAATAATAAGATTCTCGTTTTACTTTAAACAGAGTTATTTTTTAGAATAACTATTGAAGCAAGATGTTGCTTTCATAAGACAACTATACTGTTCAACAGGTTCATGCACATCTAAAGATTAAGGTTGAATCCCATATCCATAATGTGCAAGTGATAAATTCTAAAATGAATTTGATAACTAAAACTAGTTTTGTAAAAACTCAAAACAATATGAAAGTGCAAAAGAAAATAAGTAAATAAAAAAAAAACAAAATAATAACAAGCATATGATTTGTTTCCAATATTTATAAAAAAATGTTAATATAAGAATGTCAAATGAAAGTTGATTATGTTAATGCTAACAAAGTGAATCTAGTTGAAAAGGAAGTCAAGGGATTTGTTGCCATGTTTTCAAACATTTCAATTTCAATGATTAATGAATTGAATATGATAACTACTTGTATGAAGACTTTTGAATTGTAGCTAGATTCTAGTACAACAATTCATGTGTGCAATAACAAAACATGGTTCAAAACTACCAAAGAGTTTTAAAAATGAATTATTAGATTGTAATCTACTTGTGATAAAAGATTGACTTTGCTCAATGTGTTTTATGTTCTTAAAATTATAAAAAATACCTTGTATCTTCTATTTTGTTTACTGAAAAATAATTTGCCTAGTGAAAATGAATCCATTGGTTTGAGTGATCATGTTTATAAATGTTGATTATTTTGTTTTTCTCACATTGTTTTTGTGTTTTTTTTTGTGTGACTTTTGTTTTGCTAGTCTCTCTCCAACCCCAGTCAAATGGCGGATAACGGTATTTCGTGACTCTTAAGTCGGTTCTTTTAGTTTCTCATGATAACTAATATCTGTTTATATATTTGTTCAATTCCTTGTTCCTTCTCTTTTCTTTGCATCTCTTTTGCACTTTTCATCTAAAAAATGGACATAACTATTGAAAAATTGAAAAAGTATTTTTTGCTTTGCCTCAAAATACGATTATAAAAATTTACCGTGCTAGGTATGAAAGATTGAGGTTGTTAATGAACCATGAAATTCTTGAAGATATTCGCTGGTAATTAAAGTAAAGGTCCGCTTATCAGGTGAGTCTTCCAATTCTTTTGTTTCATACATGCCTGGGACAGGTAAAAACACTTTTGCAAAGAAACATCATGCAAAACGATTGAAAGTCTGTCACAGATGTGCCAAATGGACTTGCCATGCATAATGTCGTTATTCAGGAATGATATCTATAAACCGTGAAGATAAAATACAATTCATTAAGGATGGACTGAGTAAGGAGTCTTTAGATAATCTTCTATTGACTCTTGAGACATATCCTAGTGGAGATGTGCATCGTGCAATTCATGATTTATGACCCCATTTTCATAAATAATATGCTCAACATAATCTTGGAAATCTTACTAAAAAAGACTCTGTTTGTCAGTGAAACTGTGTGTGAAAATGATGGTTTATGAATATTTGTTAAATAAGTATATGAGCAGAATACGTGATAACAATATAGGAGTTTGTAAACTTGAATATTTCATAAAGAAGCATATGATATCCACTTGAATAGTAAACTTGAAAATATTTACTAGGATGCATTTGAAGATTCAATAAAATTGCTCCTTACTCTACCATTATAACAATAACAGTTCTGTCAAATGGTTTTAATAACAACAAAAGTGTTTTATTTTTTATTTTTTTTACTATTACTACCCTTTCCCTCCCAACCAAAATGGACATTGTCCTCAATGTTCTAAGGTAAAAAGATAGAGTATTGAAAACATCACCTGAAGTAGAGACTACTAACAAACCTGAAACACACTTAAACAAATATAAAAAATAACAAAACAGAAAAAATATTATGCTATTAATAAAACCAAAAGACAGAAGTTTTTACAAACTAAACCTCAAATCAAATCTAAGCTTTTTACAGCTTTCAATGTTTGACCAGTCTCTCGACTCATGGAGGAATTAATTACAGTGATGAATGATTGTAGTTGATCAATCAATTTTTCAGTAGTAACAACAGAGATTATGATTTATCGTGTTGAAGATGTTAGAAATTTATATTCCACAACATGATCAAGAAAAAACAACAAATTATTACAAAAACCATTAACATTTAATAAACCTATAGGTTTCTAGTGAATGTTCAGTTGGGTCCAAGAAGAAATATGAAATATCTTCTTTAATATGCCTAGACCACCTCGTAAGGCAATGAAGATGTCAGCATGTTCAGACATTGCAGTCATTCATTCATACATTGTGAAGACTTGTAGTTCCTCTCTAACTGTTTTTCCGATGATATCCACTTGGCTAAAGCTTTTGGAATGATGCTCAAAACTTGACTGCTTCTTAAAAATACAGCTGTTAACACACTACCTATTAACCTAAGGCTGCCTCCCCCATACACTAAATGAATCTTTCTCTTAGCTAGTACCCTACCAAGATGATTTGTTGATTCTAAAAACTCATTTTCTTTCCCAGGACTGTATCCACCAAAAACACAAATATTTTTTATTTGATGAGGTGAGGAACCTGCCATTGCTACACTCTCCTATAATATGTGAATGTATGGATTTAATATAAATGAAGGGAATGAGGAGAAGATTTTATAGATAAAAAATAAAAAATGCAATCATATCATCTATATGTAGGCCAACTGGAGTCTCTCTCTCTCTCTCTCTCTCTCTCTGTCAGAACATGTGTATGTACAAGTAGTTGTGATTATGACTCACATCTTCCCTTGGTTTTACATCCAAGAATGACTTTTATGGGTCTGAGATAAGCTTCCCATCCAGTTTTCTTAAAAATTGACAAACAAAGTCTTTTTTAGTGAGATTTCCAAAACTATGTTAAACATATTTTTTATTTATGAAAATGGGGTCATAAATCATGAATTGCACGATGCGCATCTCCACCAGGGTGCATCTTAAGAGTCAAAAGATGATTATCTAAAGACTCTTTACTCAGGCCATCCTTAATGAATTGTATCTTATTTTCATGGTTTATAGATACCATTCCTAAAGAATGCCATTGTGCATGGCAAGTCCATCTAGCATATCTGTGACAGACTTTCAATCGTTTTGCACGACGTTTATTGTTTTTACCTGTCCCAGGCATGTATGAAACAAATGAATTGGAAGACTCACCTGGTAAGTAAACTTTTGCTTTAATTAGCCAGCGAATATCTTCAGGAATTCCATGGTTCATTAACAACCTCAATCTTTCACACCTAGTACGATAAATTTTTGTAATCATATTTTGAGGCAAAGTGGGAAAATACTTTTTTAATTTTTCAAGAGTGGTGTCCATTTTTTAGATGAGAAGTGGAGAAGAGATGCAAAGAAAAGAGAAAGAACAATGAATTGAACAAATATATAAACAGATATTAGTTATCATGGGAAACTAAAAGAATTGACTCAAGAGTCACAGAGTACTGTTATCCACCGTTTGACCAGGGTTGGAGAGAGATTATCAAAACAAAAGTCACACAAAAAAGAAACAAAAAAATAATATGAGAAAAACAAAATAATCAACCTTTATAAACAGGATCACTCAAACCAATGGATTCATTTTCACTAGGAAAATTATCAAAGTAAGCTTTCAAACGATGTCAATTTACCTTAAAAACATTGTTATTATTTGGATTCTTAATATCAAAGGCCCTATAAGGATTCATACGTTTCACAATAAATGAACTGATCCATCTTGATCTTAGCTTTCTAGGAAATAAATGAAGTTGAAAATTATAAAGCAAAACTTTTTGACCAACATCAAATGTTTTTCTCAAGATTTTCTTGTCATGAAATTCTTTGATTCTTGCTTTATAAAACTTTGAATTCTCATATGCATCATTTCTTATTTCCTCAAACTCATTTATTTGTAACTTACGCAGTTGGCTAGCATCATCAAGGTTAGAATTAAAAGCTTTAATGACCCAATAAGCTTTATGTTCAAGTTCCATAGGTAAGTGACAAGGTTTTCCATAAACTAGTCTATAAGGTGACATACCTAATGATGTTTTAAAAGCAGCTTGATAAGCCCAAAGTGCATCATTAAGTCTTAAAGACCAGTCTTTCTGATTAGGTTCATTGTTTTTTTCAAGATTTGTTAGATCTCACTATTAGCAAGTTCTACTTGTCCACTTGTCTGAGGGTGATAAGGGGTGAAAACTTTATGTGTGATGCCATATTTCATCATTAAAGATTCAAATGACTTGTTGCAGAAATGTGTTCCACTATCACTTATCATGACTTAAGGGATTCCAAATCGACTTAAAATATTTTCTTTCAAAAACTTGATCACTGTTTTATGTGTTTTATGATCAATGTTTCGACTTGGAATTGCTTCTATCCTTTTTGAAACATAATCTACTGCGACTAGTATGTACAAAAAACTAAATGACAGAGGTAATTGACCTATGAAATCTATACCTTAACAATCAAAGATTTCAATAACAATAATAGGATTCAAAGGCATCATGTGACATTTTGAAATAGATTCTATCTTTTGACAATTTTCATAAGTTTTGCAAAATGCATGTGTGTCCTTAAACATGGTGGGCCAATAAAAATTCACATTGTAGGATTTTTGCAGTCGTCTTCTTTAATGAGAAATGACCCCTACATGCTTTAGAATGATAAAATTTAATTACTCTACTTGCCTCATTGTCAGGAATGCATCTTTAAAATATTTGATTAGGACAATATTTGAATAAGTAAGGGTCATCCCAATAAAAGTTCTTCACTTCGTTCAAAAACTTTCTTTTATCTTGGGTACTCCAATGAGCTGTCAAATCTCCTGTTGTAAGAAAATTGACAATATTAGCAAACCAAGGCATTGTAGTAATAGAAAGTAAAGATTCATCAGGAAAGTAATTATTGATTGGTGTGATGTAAGATGTGGAATCTATTGTCAATCTTGACAAATGATCAGCGACAACATTTTTGGTGCATTTCTTGTCCTTGATTGTGATATCGAATTCTTGAAGTATCTAAATCCACTGCACCAATCTAGCTTTAGAATCCTTCTTAGAAAGAAGATATTTTAATGCTGCATGATCACTAAAAACAACAATAGGTGAGTCAACAAGATAAGATCAAAATTTTTCACATGGAAATACTACTATAAGTAATTCCTTTTTAGTGGTAGTGTAATTCATTTGAGCACTATTTAAAGTTTTACTTGCATAGTAAATCACATAAGGTTTCTTATTTTTTTTTAATCCCAAGATAGCACTTACGACATAATCACTAGTATCACATATTATTTCAAAAGGTAATGACTAATCAGGAGGTTGAATGACAAGAGCAGAATTAAGCAAATTCTTGATTCACAATGTTCAGTCCATTCAAAAATAGTATCCTTTGTTAGGAGGCTACATAATGGTTTTGATATTACACTAAAATCTTTGATAAATCGCTATAGAAACCAGCATGTCCTAAAAATGATCTAAAATCTTTAACAAATTTTGGTGTTGGCAAGTTGACAATTAACTCAATTTTAGACTTGTCAACCTCAATTCTCGTTGATGAAACAATATGACCAAGTACAATGCCGTTTGTTACCATAAAATGATATTTTTCCCAATTCAGCACAAGATTCTTCTCTTCACACCTGTTCAAAACCTTTTCCAAGTTAGTTAAACAATCATCAAATGAATCATCAAAACTAGAAAAATCATCCATAAAAATCTCAAGAAAATGTTCAACCATATCGCTGAATATGCTAAGCATGCATATTTGAAACGTGGTTGGTGTATTACATAATCTAAAAGGCATCCTTTGATATGCAAAAGTTTCAAATGGACATATGAAAGTAGTTTTCTCTTGATCTTCAAATGCAATTTTAATTTGGTTGTAACCTGAATAGCCATCTAAAAAACAATAAAATTCATGACCTGCAACTCTTTCTAGAATTTAATCCATGAAAGGTAAAGGAAAATGATATTTTCTAGTCATTGAATTAAGTTTTCTATAGTTAATGCACATACACCAACCAGTAATAGTCCTAGTTGGAATTAACTCATTTTTCTCATTTGTTATCACAGTGACTCCAGACTTCTTAGGTACAACTTAGGTAGGACTTACCCATTTGCTATCAGAAATATGATAAATGATTTCATTATCTAGAAGCTTAATGACTTTATTCCTCACTAGTTCTTTCATATCAGGATTAAGCTTTCGTTGTATTCCTCTAGAGGGTTTAACATTTTCCTCCAAATAAATCCTGTGTGTGCAAATCAAAGGACTAATTCCTTTATGTTAGCTATGGTCCATCCTAATGCATTTTTTTTTTTGTATTTTTAGAGTTTGTAATAACTTACCTTCTTGATGTTCATCAAGTTTGGAAGAAATTATTACCGGAAAAGTTTTATTTTTTTTCTTCTAAAAAATGAGTATTTGAGATTAAATGGTAACAACTTCAAATCAGGTTTTGGTGGTGGAAGACTTGAAGGTATGGACTCAATTGATCGTGCTGGCAATTCCTCAAATTTTAGTCTCAAACTACTTGCTTTTGATTTTTCCTAAAAATAAACTATTTGCAAATCTTCAGATTCATTAAACTCAGTTTCACTAGAAGTAGTTTTAAATTGATCATAAACTAATTTTTCAATAAAGTCTACTTCTTGTAAATCATTATCATCTCCAGGTTGCTTGCAAATGTTAAAAACATTCATTTCCAATGTCATGTTTCCAAAAGATAACTTCATCACTCCATTCCTACAATTACTCAATGCATTAGAGTAATTGTTATAAGAAATGAACGTCCTAAAATAACTAGAATTGAATTACATGTTTCAACAGGTTGTGTATCTAAGACAAAATAAAATCCATAGGATAAATGAATTTATCAACTTGTACTAACACATCTTCAACTATTCCTCTAGGCACTTTTACAAATCTATCGACAAGTAAAAGAGTTATAAAAGTTGGTTTTAACTCACCTAGATTGAGACTTTAAAAAATCAAATATGGAAGTAAATTCACACTAGCTCCAAGATCAAGTAAAGCTTTTTCAATTTTATGTTCTCCAATAAAGCATGAAATTGTAGGATAACTAGGGTCTTTATATTTCAAAGCATTATTGTTTTGAAGAATGACACTTACTTGTTCAACTAAAAAGATTTTCTTTTTTTCATTCAGTTTTTTCTTTATGGTGCACAAGTCTTTCAAAAATTATATAAGAAGGTACTTGTTTAATAGTATCCAACAATGGTATATTGATCCTTACCTGTTTGAAAGTTTCAAAGATTTTAAAATTGTGATTGACTTTCCTTTGTTTGGTCATGGCATGAGGAAATGAAAGTAATGGTGGGGAATCAGTAATTTCTTTACAATGTTCTGATTCAACCTCTTCCTTACCCTCAGAGATTGACTCATCATCTTTCTCACAAGGTTTAAGAATGGGTTTTTCAATAACCTTACCACTGCGGAGAGTAATGACTGATTTGACTTGATCCATGTGTCAACTTTCGGATCTACTCGCACTTGAATTATATTACTCTTTAGGATTTTATTGTGATTGAGACAAAAACTTACCTTTATCCTAAAAATTGAAATCAGAAGTGAACTTTGCAAGAGTAACTTTCAAATCTGCTATAGTTTGAGCATTTTAAGTGTTGACTGTTTCTTGCTTTTCAATGAATGCATGCAATGTTTCCTCAAGATTTCTTCTAGGAGGGGGCATAAGAAGGTGCATATCCATGAGAATTTTGAAAATTATTGTGTGCTTGAAATGGTGGCTGTGAAGTTTGTGCATTATTGTTACTACTCTTCCAACTGAAATTTGGATGATTCCTCCAACTAGGATTGTACGTTTACGAGTATCGATTCTGATTTGGCCTTTGGAAACTATTTAAAGCATTGACTTGTTCGTGGAGACATTATTTGAAAGAAGACAAAGTTGGACAATCATTGGTTGAGTGTTCATTAGTTTCACAAATTTGACATATAATTTCTTGAACAAATTTTAATTGACCATTCCTTTTCAATTCCAGTGCCTCGATTTTTCTCGCTAAAGATGCAAATTTAACTTGGAGGTCATGATCTTCCCTAAGATTATACATGTCTCCACTAGATGTACGAGGTTGAGTTTTACCTGGTGCCTCACAAGTACCTGCAGTGTCCTATTTTTGAGTATTTTCAGCTAACAAGTTCAAGTATTTCATTGCTTCATCAGGGTCTTTATCTTTAAAAATTTCATTGCATATCAATTATACCATTTGCCTATCTTTAGGTGTTAATCCTTCATAAAAGTGTGAAACCAATATCCATGTTTCAAAACCATGATGAGGACATGTATTAAGCAAAGCTCTATACCTATCCTAACACTAGTAAAATGTTTCTCCTGGTTTTTGAGTGAATGTGGTGACTTGTCTTTTAAAAAAGTATCTTCTATGAAAAGAAAAAAACTTCTTTAAAAACTGTTGTTGCATTTCATCCTAAGTACGAATGGATTCCAACCTAAGATTTTGTAGCCATGTTTTAGCTTTATTTTTTAAAGAAAAGGAAAAAGCTTTAATTTGATGGTGTTCATGCTACAATTGAGTCATTATAAGTGTTACAAACTTCTTCAAATTCTCTCAAATGCAAGTATGAATTTTCTAGATCTAAGCCATGAAAGTAGGTAAAAGTTGAATAATGCCTGCTTTAAAATTGAAGTGAGATACATCAGAAGAGAAAACTATACATGATTGTGCACTTGTTCTTGTGGTCTCTAAGTGTTCTAACACGGTTATTCTTATTATGAAGTGACTAGTTATCCTCTTTAGCCATGTTTTCTAAAGAGGATGAAGATTTTCTACAAAGTCTACCACTTAATGTATGTGACCAAACTCTCATGCAAGTGCAGAAAGAAAGAAAAAAGAAGAAACAAAAATTAGAAAAACAATAAAAGTGAAAAGAAAAATAAAATAAAATATATAATTTATACAGTAACTTACGTCCCTGACAACCACACCAAAAACTTGACATGATCAAATGATTGATGTCTTATCCCAAGTTCAGGAGTGTTAAAGTAGTAAATTACCTGGCAAGACCATGGTCGATCCACAAGGAGGTCAACTATATAAACCACAAATAATAAAAGAAGTAGAGTTGAAGAGAATTTTGAGATGTGATATAATTTAAAGATTAAACAAGGATAAAATAATTGTCAAGGTTAGAGGATCCACTAATGGTATTTCAAATAAGCATAGTATAAACTCATTTTATTACTCAACTGAAAACCACATACAAAGAAGGTTCCAATCAAATGATTTATCATTAACGACTCATTATAAATTATGAACATGACCATATTAATTATCTTATTTAAGTAACGCCAATACTTGTAAATGTTGTTAGGTATTCATGGTAATAACTTATGTCAACAACAAATCAAGTTCCTTTTAGAGCACAGGTGTTGGTTAACCATATAGTAGGCTACGAAATAATCATGTATTTGTTGTACCAAGGGTTGTACAACACAAATCTATATTAACCATTTAATAAGTAAGGTATTAAGAGTGAGTGAGATAATAATTATAAAACATGTTAATATCAACCTTTCTTAAATATAAATATTAAAGTCCATGTTAAGTTCATATTATACTTATTCTTACACCATTAATGTAACTTTTTCACCTTGATAAAATAAACTTAGTTAAACATAATGAAGAAGAGAAACATAAATAAACAAAATAAGAACATAATAATGGTATAAATTAACTAAATATAGTAAAGGAAATGAAAAGCATAAACAAGATATTAATGAAAATATAACATGAAATGAAACTTGAACATTATAAAATACAAAGAAAGAGAGCAAGAGTAAGATCTTGATATGAAAACCAAGATGCTTAAATATATGGCAAATGCCTCCCTTTATAGGCTAAAATTCAGAACTATTGATTTGATGACTAATTATTGAGTTGGTGGCCACCTCTTGACTTGGTAGTTAGCTATTGACTTGTTGTCTGGAGAAAACGTCTTTGCTAGCTTAAAAATGATAATTTTGAATCTTGGACTCCTCATGAATGTTTTAGATCTATGTCTTAGCTTTCCACCAAGATAAACCAGATCTAAATCCAAGGTCTACAACTCTAGTTATGACCCAATAATCAAATAGTGTTCCAGTTTGAATTGAACCAGCATCTCTTCTCTAAGCTTAGCCATCTCTTTGTTTTTTCAATTTCAATAGTTAAACATATCAATCAATCCTTTGAATTGTGAGATATTCCTGCATTTAAAATGAGTATTTACCATAAATTAAAGATATCTTATATTATTAGAGTTGTTATTATAAAACATGCTTAAGTTAGTGAATTTAATGATATTTTAAGTGCAATATGATATTATAAAACCTTAATTAAAATGCACTTTTAAGTACTAATCATTGGATCATAAGGGAATGGTAATCCATGCTTTAAGAAGCACTTTGCAGCCATTTTAGAGGCTTCAAAAATTTCAAGCTTCCTTATCTTATTATTCTCGAGTATCCACTCAATATTTACAACCTCAAATGCATGGAGATTTCCATCAATGCTATCCTCGATCTAAATATAAATAACTGTCACATTCCTTATCATTGACTATGCTTTTTCAGACTTCACATTGATCAAGCTTCCATTGATGATGAACTTGACCCTTTAGTACAATGATGATTTCATAGCTCTAGCAACATGGATCCAAGGTTTCCCCAATAATATGTTGTAGGAAGGATCGGTATCAATTACTTAGAAAATGACTTGGAATGGTTGTGGGTTGATGATTAGTTCAATCTTAATGTTCCCTATAATCTATCTTAGGGACCCATCATATGCTAGTAGTCATGATGTATAACAACTTATTATGATCAGTTCCTTTAGAGTCAAGTTCATCCTCAATAAAGAATAAATAGTCAGTAGATTGGATTCTGCTTACCAGGTGCTTTATGGAGTCTTGTGTAATATCCTAAGGGACATAAGTTTCATTAAGGACTTTCTAGAAGGCATTCCGGTATAGCTCTAAGCTAAGGGTCAATGATAACAATGAGATTCAAACATGTATCTTTTTTAATTGATCGACCACACTACACTCACTATGCTTTATTAGTTTAAAAAATTTTGTTGACTTTTCATCACTCATTTGCTTATTGACCTCATCATTTTTCGCCAATTCAATTATATCTTTTCCTTTAGCTTTTCTTTGCCTCTCCAATTCTTTGGGAGTAAAACATCTTTCATTTTGAGTCAATCCTCCTATCTCAGTATAAAAAATTTGAGCAAGACTTTCAATATGGAACGAGTGCTTGTAATTATAGGGTAAAGTATTATAATCCCCACTATTTATACAAGTCATCTTGGTCAAGATCATCTTTAGTGGTTTTATATATATATATATATAGTTGGTTGATATCTATAAACTTCAGTCTTCTTATCTTGGTAAGTTATCATTCCAATTACACTATCTTCCTTTACACTTTATAGCCTTAACATACTTAGAATCACCATTCTTTTCATCTCATCATGGAACTCCTTACAATGGTCAATACCATGACCAAATTGCTGATGGTATTTAAAAAACTTGCTCGAATCTCTTAAACATTGTGTCTTGATTAGATTACTAAGGCAATTTGTTTGTATCATCATTTCATAGATATTTTTCATGGTTACCTTCAAACTCTCTCATCTCCTTTCCTTTCTCAATAAAATTGACTCCACTTCCAGAGGTATGGTTTGGAAGTGAATTTGAGTTCATGTTTGTGGCTTCATCAAAAGTGACCCACCAGCCTTCATAAGTTACAAAAGCTTTTTCTTAAAGGCTAAACATCCATCAATATTATGGTCTGCAATACCAGTATGGCATTCATAATTTTGATCAGGCTTATAACATTGTGGGAATGGAGGTTGTAATGGAACTACTAGAATAAGAGCAATATGACCAATACTCAATAGCCTTTGGTACATTTCACTTAAAGGTATTGCTAGTGGTTGTAATTGTTCTTGGGTTCTTTGAAATTTCTTGCGTGGATAATTATTGGTTTTGTTATTTGGTGGGTTGCTTTGGATTTCGGATTGGTTCCCAGAGAAATGTGAGGTAAAATTCATGCTGGCTATAATAGGGATAGATGTTAGAAGAATATAGGTGTTGTGGTAATTGTCGTGGTAATTTTTCTTTTTTTCTTTATAACCTTCACCTTCGACATGATGTACTTCAACCTCTTTCTTTCTTCCACTAAAACCCCTCTTCTGAGATGGGCCAGTTATCTTTCCAACTCTAATGGTAACTATTTTTTTTGTTCATTTACGTATCTTTCACTGCTTCAATATATTGTGCACTCTTTCTTCAGTTTTCTTTCATCGCGTCCCACTCAATTCCTCATCCATTTATTTTTGTCTCCTCAGTTATTTTTTTTTAATGTATTTAGCCACTTCACGCCACTTTATCCTTAAAAGTCTAGGTGGTAGTTGGCTTGGCAAGCTCACATTTAACCTTTTTTTTAATTGTTTTTTTTTAAAATAAGAAAAAAATTGGGTTATGATAATTCACTTATCATAAAATTAAGCTACATACACCTTGTGAAAAGAATCCTTACTCATATTACTAAATATATTTTTAAGAATTTAAATGTTATTTTTAGTTGTACGCTCCAACACACCAACTAGGCTTGTTTTGTAAAAAGTGGTTGCAAATTTGCAGTCCACTGCGATAGTAGAATTAAAAATTATGCATATTTTTATGAACAAACTCGTATAACTTTTTCTCACTTCTTCTTAGATTTTGACATGCTGATTTGGTCTATGAGTTTACTAGTTATACGTTCCACACCTTGCAAGACCCCTTCCATTTGAAGAAGGTGGTTTAGACTTTAGTGGGAAAAATAGCGTAAAGGTCTATAAGATCATATGGTCTTTGGGTTAGGAAAAGGTTATTTTAGGCAAAGGTCATCAAACAACACTTAAACTTGTTCAAGATGTGTGTGTGTTTGGTATTATAGTAACTTTTGTAGTCGTGGTTTGAAAAAAAGTTATTTTATAAAAAGCACTTTTAGTTGAGGTTGGTTTGGTAAAATATATGTTTGGTTAAAACTATGGTTAAAATTAAGGTTGACCAAAAAGTAGTTTAATATGTGTGGTTAAGAATGCTTCTTAAATTGAGGTTATAAAATAACTAAACAAGACATATATTAATATTGATGGTTTTTAATTGAAATGTTATAGATTTAACTACTGCTATTACATCATGAAATAATCAATACTTTATATAAAATATTTTTTATTGTTCCATTAAACTATCTGCAATTCCATCACGTACGAAATCCATTTGACAAAGACTACAGTTTTCATGGCTTCCCTAAGGCTTCCTGAGCGTGCAACAACATCAGATAAAATATCATAAGAAACAAAATTGGAATTGCAATCAAATTCTGCAAAAGATACGTCATCATGCGATCTTCTTCTAATGTAATTATGTAGTGCTATTGAATAATATTAAACACTAGTTTTTCGAATAAAACATAATATCTGAGAAATGTTATTAGATTTTTTTATTTTACCGGGTCGGACCCGGTCCAATGCATTTAGGTTTGGGTGGGACTTGGTCCCGGCCCATGAACAGTGGAGACACTCTCCACTATTCACATGCAACGTGAATAGTGGAGAGTGAATTAATTTAATCTCCACAGTTCACTTTGTAGAATAGTGGAGACGGGGAAATGCAGGAGAAGAAGAAGAAGGAGAAGGAGAAGGGGAAGAGTAGGCTACCTTGTGCGGTGATTATGTCTGGCTGGTGGTTGAAATGGTAGAGGCCGTTGGTGAACTGAGGGAGCTGCTTGGCCGATGGATGACGGTCCTTCTTATTTTTCCTCTATTTCTGCTCTTCTTCCTTCTCCTTTTCTTTTCTACTTTCTAGAGGAATCATTGAGGTTCTAGGAAGTTTTGAGTTCTCTTTTTATTGAAGCAAAATGATGACAAGTGGGATGACCATCTAATAAAAGGTAGAGTGGATGAGGAAGATGACAAAGCTTGGGAAGTTTGGAAAACACTGTGTTTGCAACTCAGAAAAGCAGTTTGAAGTTGCTTTTTGTTATCATGCGATTTAAACGCAAATGGTAATATGTCTCACAAACAGAAACTTGTGTTTAGAACGTAACCAAATGATTTATTTTTGTGGTTTGCTCCAAAAGCAGAAGCAGCCACAAAAACAAACACCCACGTAAGATATATTTTAATTAAAAGATAGAATGCGAGTGGAGAGATTTAAATTTATGGTTATTTTATTAGACAAACCTTACTATTATATCAAATAATCGTAACTTAAAAGCATTTATACTTTTCAATTTCTTACATATTTCCAAATATTTGCCCTCATGAAAAAATTTATGGCCTTAACAAGTATATCTTGTTTTGCCTCTAGAAGATAGAACAATGGTGTCTTAATAAGAACCGTCATCCATGGCAACATGTCATCTTGGGAACTTGCTAACCTGCCATTTTTCAGGCAATCCTAAATGATAAATCATCTGGGCTTATGTATTGTAAAATTCCAATCTATCAGCCACACGAGCATGGAGCAATGGTCTTGCATTTTTTGTGAACTAAATGTGTGTCCTTATGAATATCTCTTTGATTCAATGGTTGCAAGGGTCTTGCATTTTTCTCTGCACACTGCTAGGTAAGTTGATAGCCAAAGGGTGGTTACCCTTAAAGCTGCATGCACTTCATAAAATACAACACAAATTATGATCCACCACCATTTAAAAGTAATTTGAAAATTAAAATAGCAGGAAAAAAATTAGGCCAATAGCATTTTTTTAAAATGGAAGTTGCATTAGTGTCGCAATAATGAAAGTTTACCCAAGATTGTGACTCCTAATAGCATTATATAGTTGCCTTAGTGGAAGTGGCGCAACCAATAAAATTTTAAATAGTTTGAGCAACTCTCGGTGGCGCAACCAACCAATCTAAGTCTATAGCCTCCTTTCCCCTCTTAATTATGTCCCTCCTTTACCATAGCAATCCCCCTTTTCATTTTCTCCTTGTGCCACTCTATTCCACCACCAAATCACCCCCTTCTCATTCACCTACCATTGCCGCTACCTCCACCTATGATAGTAGTGCAACCACTTGAAACTCGATTGGTTGCAATTTTTCTCTCGTTTTTGGTTTTTTACTTTCATGTAACCTGTTTTAAACACCGGTAAATACCTGGTTTTCTTACAAGCATTTTCAATAGTTATTTATAGTATATTTATTTGTTTATAATCATTACAGTGTCCAATTACACCTAATGACATTGAATAAATTATACCAAAAAACAGGGGCTCGGGCCTCTGCAAGATTTTTTTATTTATTTTGTAATTAAATGTATGGTGCTGTAATAGTTTTTAAAAAGGTGTCTATATGGAAAGACTTTACCTTGATTAAATGATACCTACAAGGAAAGAAAAAAAAATATAAAGTGATCAATGTGTTTCTTTGTCTTTTCTCTCCCTACAGGCTACAAAGTACAACCCTACCTAATATAAATGCTTGCAAGTTGCAACGCAGCAGCCGGTCAAAACAAAAACATGAATAAAAATGTAGATCACAAACAAAATTTTTGTGCGGAAAGATTGAAGCAGAGTACTGTTTAATTTATCTTTCATTAAATAAAACAAGGTAATTGGATATCGATAACTCAAATTTAAAATATATTTTTATTTTGTTTTGAGATGTTTATTAAGAATTTGATGAGATTTTTTTTATAATTTTATAATTTTTGCTTTTTTTTCAAATTTTCTAGTTCTAACAATTGTTTTTTTGAATTCTTGTTATAGTAATTTTTTTTTCCAAATTAATTAGATATATTTTATTGGTTTGTTTTGATTATGCATGGATTTTTTTTATGTTTTGTTTTTAGCAGAGCCACCAGAATTATCAATTTTTTCTCACGATATATGTTTTGATTTTAGGTTGAACCATGAACAAAATAAGAAGAATTGATTCTTTTTTTTGAAAAAAAAAGGAAAAATATTGATAACTCACAGCCTAGTGAACCTACTCCAAATAATGTTGAAGTTATGGTTGAGCAGTCTCAATGTGCTTCAATTTACAAAGAACCAACACTGATTAGTGAGCAACCTCTTACTAGAATCAACATTGCTCATTTAATTAGAGATCTAAGCAATCATCTTTAAATTTTGGAATACCTGGTTAATCAACAAGATGAAAATTGAAATATTTAGTTAATCAACAAGATGAAATTCGAAGGGCATACATTAATTTGGAGCCATATCAACCTTTGATGTTTGAATATCCGCTGATTGGTAAAAAACATCCTCGTCGATTTCAGTCTTATTGGTTCAAAAGTTATCCGTGGCTTGAGTATTTAGAGAAAAATACTGCATTTTGTTTCCCTCGCTATTTATTTCCAAGTAAACCATTTGGAAAACCAAGATTAGACGCATTTACTGTTAAAGGATTTAATTGTTGGAAGAAAGTTAATGATGGGGAACGGTGTGCTTTTTTGACTCATATGGGAAAAGATCCAAATTCAGCTCATAGATTTGCTACTAGGTGCTTGGAAAATTTGAAAAACCAGTCATGTCATATTGAAAAGGTAGTTAAAAGGCAAACTACTCAAGAAATTCAGAATAATCGATCGCGTATTAAAGCTTTAATAGATATTATTCGTTGGCTCACATTTCAAGCATGTGTTTTTAGAGGGTATGATGAACGTCCAGAATAAAAAAAACCGAGGTAATTTTCTTGAAATAATGGAACTTTTAGCATCATACAATAAACAAGTAGGTGCTCTTGTTTTGGGTGATGCTCCACAAAATGCTAAATACACCTAACATCAAATTCAAAAAGAAATTTTGCATGTCTTTGCTAGAAATGTTCAGTCTTCAATTCATCATGAGATTGGTGATGCAAGATTTTGTTTAATTGTTGATGAAGCTCGAAATGAATCTAGAAGAGAGCAAATGGCCCTTGTTATTAGGTTTGTTGATAGAAGTGGATTTATACGAGAATGATTTTTGGATATAATTCATGTCAAAGATACAACTGTTGCAACTCTTAAGGAAGATATTTCCTTTGTTTTATCTCATCCCAATCTTGATGTTCAAAATATCAAGGGTCATGGGTATGATGGTGCTAGTAATATGCATGGAGAGTGGAATGGTTTGCAAGCTTTATTCATGAATGGTTTGCAAGCTTTATTCATTAATTATTGCCCTTATGCATATTATGCACATTGCTATGCTCATCAATTACAATTGACTTTTATTGCTGCAGCTAGAGAAATATCTGATGTTCACACTTTCTTTTAGAATTTGATTTTTATTATTAACATTGTTAGTGCTTCTTGTAAGCGTAATGATGAATTACGGGCTTTTCAAGCTGCTACAATTGAACATTTAGTTGATATTGGTGAGATTGAAACGGGTAAATGAGTTAATCAAGTAGGTGGTTTGCAATGACCTGGAGATAGCAGATGGAGTTCGCACTTCAAATCAATTTGCAGTTTGATAAAAATGCACAGGGCAACTTGCTTGGTTCTTGAAAACATTGCTTTAGATGGATCTACTTATTCTCAACGTGGTGATGCGGCCTTTTCATTTAAGTTGCTAATTTCATTTGATTTTGCATTCATCTTACATATAATGAAGGATGTTATGGGAATTACTGATATGCTTTGCCAAGCCCTGCAACAAAAATCTCAAGACATTTTAAATGCTATGCATTTGGTGACTCCCACAAAGACTTTAATTTAGAAGTTAAGAGATGATTGTTGGAAAACTCTTTTAGAAGAAGTGACATCATTTTGTAAGCATCAAGACATTGAAGTTCCTGATATGGATGCTTGTTTTTCTAATGTGGGACGATATCGCCGTAAAAAAAAATCAATAACAGTTGAACATCACTACCGAGTTGATATATTTATAGCTATCATTGATCAACAATTACAAGAGCTAAATAATAGATTCAATGAGTAGGCGATCGAGCTTCTTAAGTTGAACACATCTTTAGATCCTAGAAATAGCTTTAAATTATTCAATGTTGAAGATATATGTTTGTTTGTTGACAAGTTCTATCCTCAAGATTTTTCTGACCAAGAAAAAATTCATTTGAGACTTCAGTTGCAGCATTATGAGCTTGATGTACCCAATCATCCAAAGTTAAAGAGCATGTCATCGATTGTTGATTTATGTCAAGGATTGGTTGAAACAGAAAAATCAATAATTTATCCACTAGTTGACAAGTTGATTCAGCTTATTTTGACTTTTCTTGTTTAGACAACAACTACTAAACGAGCTTTCTCAGTGATGAAGATTGTTAAAACAAGACTTTGTAATCGGATGGAGGATAATTTTCTTGCAAATTATTTGATTGTCTACATAGAAAAAGAAATTGCTGAAAGATTCACAATTGATATAATAATCGATGATTTCTATTCTATGAAAGAACGACGAGCACAATTAAAATAAATATGTAAGAATCATTCTTTATTATTTTTTATTTTATTTCAAAGTTTATCAAACATATATAATGCTTCGCTTTAACTAATGTTTCTTATATACTTTGTATATTTATATTTGATAGGTATAAAGATCAACAACATTAAAGTGATGGATACATCATGAAGATGAAATTAACTTCATTGCTTTGACTCATTTTGGTATTGCTCCAAACCTTTTACCTTATACAAAGGTCATTATATGTTTGTAATAAATTATTTGAATAAAACTAAATCATACATGTTTTTTTTTACAACTCATGTACAATAAATTAAAACAAATATTATATCTTTTTATATTATTTTTTGCCATCCCTAACAAATAATCCTAGCTCCGCCTCTGCGTGTATGTCCTCATCTTGGCATAGCTACCTCGTCATTAGCTATTGAATTATCTAGATGTGAAACCTCTTTAACTGAGTCAAGTCTAGAATGGTAAGATGCAAACTAATTAGTGGCAATGGCAAGTATAACATCACCGGTTCATCATGAACCGCAATAGCAACTCTCCGACATAATATATACAAAAAACATATATCAATATGCAAGATATGTAAAAGTGATATTTACTAATGATGAAAAATAATGCATATGAATTTATTATATTTTGGTGTGTGAGGATCATACTACATACATACATGGGTATCTCAAAAGACGATCTTATAATAGTGTAACAAAGCGTTGCATTATATGCATTTACCAGTCCATGTATGTGTGTGTGTAGATGTCAACATCAATAATGAGATGCTGCTATTCGAATATTAATGCTCTCCTCTCTTCAAATATTCATGCTTTCCTACAATTCCAAAGGTTAGCATAATCTACTTGGGTCATCGACTAATTATCGTTGCTTCTACGTACCTTGATGATTTTTAGGATGCAACTTGTCGTAACTCAATATTTAACACCCCCCAAAAGGTTTCAAAAAAATATCTTCAAAATCATTTTCAAAAAAATCATGTTCAAAGAAAACATTTTCAGAAAAAAAAATTATTTTTCAAAAAACAATTTCAAGAAGAATAAAATTTCAGGTTGCAATCAAGCATAAATTTAATTAGTAGCCGGGAAAAAAAAAGTCACATGAGCATGTAATTTAGGGTTTAAATTAATAAAATTAGAAGAAAAGGTTGACATTGATCATAAATAGAAAAATTGAAAAACCATGGATCAAAATAAAAAAAAAAGATGGCAAAATTTGGGAGTCCAATTAATTCAATTGGGGGTCTAACTAAGAAGAAAATTGGAATTAAGGGAAAAATTAGCTAAACTTGCAAGTCAAGGATAAAAATGAAAGACATGGAAAGGTTTGGAATTCCAATTAATTTGATCAAGAACTTAATTGAAAAGAAAAATTGATATTTGTAGTCAATTTGACCGAAATTGAAAGAATTAGAAGACCATGGACCACAATGAAAGAGGCACTGATATTTAAAAACCCGATTAATTCAATCAGGGGTTTAATTGAAGATAACAATTTATATTTGGAGTCAATTTGACCAAAGTTTACAGAATTAAAGGACCAATAATCAAAATGGAATAGGTGTTGAATTTTGGAGATCCAATTGATTAGATTAAGGGCTTAATTGAAGAGAAAATTAGAATTTGGGGTTAATTTGATTGAAATTGCACAAATTGAAAATCCATGGACTGAAGTGCAAAAGACACCAATATTAAAGGACAATTTTGAATGTTATCAAGGCTTAATTGAAAGAAATCTTGGAAAATTAATTCGAAATTGGCTTAATATGATAGAATTAATGTTTGAGGACTAAATTAATCTGCAGGTTAAACTTGTTGCTGCGTGGGTTGAGCTTGCTACTACTAAGAAATTTCTTGTCATGTCCAACTTGTATTTCTTTAATCTCTCAAGGAGAATGTAAATGGATTTCAGTGCAACATTCCATTCCATCCCGGTTCCTGACTTGACAGACTTGTTCCCAATCAGGGTCGTTGCTGCTATATTATTAAACCCCTTTTTATACGTGTGTGTGTATCTTTTTTTATGCCCATTCCTATGGGGTTGACCGTTGTAACATACTTTATTTAACAGAAATTCTCTTTTATAGAGTTCAATCATCTCAATGCTAGTTTTCATAGATATAGAGCCTTTGTGTAGATATTTTATTTGGGTCCAATGCTCATATTTTGTTGAATATTTTTGGGTCCAACGCCTACACTTAATTGAATATTTCTCATTTTTAAGCTTCGAGCTGTCTAATCCTAATAGGGTTTAAGAGGGTTTTACCTCATTCTTGGAACTAATAAGAGGTCTCTCTTGTAGGTGTCCTCTAATTAGTCTTCATGTATCTGTAGTGGATTATTAAGAAGCCTTGTTTGTCTTGTCTTTGGAGAGAGTAAATGTGCCTGGTGAACAGAGTCTATCCTTGTTGTTATGGTGACGTCCATCCTATCTTTAGAGAGATGTGTAATTGCATTAGGGAGACTATGTCAATACCTTCCAAGGTTATGCCATAAAACTAGGGAGACGTTGAATCCTTCCAAAGTAATATGTGTAATCATACTAAGAAGAGTGAATCCATCACATCCTTAGAAGGTTGAGGGGTTTGTGCCCAACAGAGAATGTATACATCTCCGTTGCTGAGGTAATGCATCCCATCCTTGAAGAGATGTACGATTGCACTAGGGAGGCCATGTCAACCCTTTCCTATGTAAATTATGTTGTAGCACTAGAAAGACATTGATTCCTTCCAAATTAAATATGCAATCAAACTAGGGAGAGTGAATTCATCTCATCCTTGAAAGGTTGAGGGGTTAGTGCCTTAGGGAGAACACATTCATCCTCGTTGCTAAGATATTGTCTATTCCATCATTGGAGAGATATGTAATTGCTCTAGGAAGACCATGTCTATCCCTTCAAAGATAAATTATGTTGTAACATTAAGAAGACATTGATTTATTCCAAAGTAAATGTACAATAGCACTAGGGATAGTGAATCCATCACATCATTGGAAGGTTGAGGGGTTGGTGCCCTGGGGAGACCATATATATCCCCATTGCTTGGGCAGTGTCTATCCTATTCTTGGAGAGATGTGCAATTGCACTAAGAAGACCATGTCAATCCCTTCCAAGGTAAATCATGTCATAGTACTATGGTGACATTGATTCGTTCTAAAGTAAATATGCCATTGTACTAGGAAGAGTAAATCAATCCCATCATTGGAAGGTTGATGGGTTAGTGCCTTAAGGAGACTGTATTTATCGTCGTTGATGAGGTAGTGTCTATCCCATCATTGAAGAGATGTGTGATTGCAATAGGAGGACCATGTGAATCCCTTTCAAGGTAAACTATGTCATAGAACTAAGAAGACATTGATTCCTTACAAAGTAAATGTGTAATCGTACTAGGAAGAGTGAATCCATCCCATCCTAAGAAGGTTGAGGGGCTGGTGCCTTGAGGAGATTGTATTCATCCCTATTTTTAAGGTACTGTCTATCTCATCCATGAAGAGATGTGCAATTGCATTAGGAAGATAATGACAATCCCTTCCAAGGTAAATTATGTCGTAACACTAGGGAGACATTAATTTCTTCCAAAGTAAATAGGTAATCACACTAGGGAGAGTGAAACCATCCCATCCTTGAAAGGTTAAGGAGCTTGTGCATTAGGGAGCTCTTGGATAGCAGAAAGCATTGCTATTTTGAACAATTTAATTCATATACAAGAAACTTACATTCTTAGTTAGTGACCATTGTACATCTCTATTTTTCCTTGAAGTATAATCAATTTTATGACACTCCTACTGAGATCATAGTCTCAAGCCTAAAAGGAGAAATAATAGAGTTTCTCTAGTAGATACCTTCCAAGTGGTCGATAAATAGACTTCTCTAATGATGTAGTTTGAACTGATACTCCATTTGTACTTATTAAAAGCTTTCCAAAATCTCGAGGCTCCAACTGCGCTCGTGGAATGGACATATGCATAACTTAGATTTTCTTGTCTTACTAAGCCCATATGAAAGTAGAAGAAAGTCTTTCTAAGAATTAAAGCCATCAAATTAGTGTCTAGACTTTGCTAGGTAATGAAGAATTTTTAGCGCACTGACAGAGCAAGTGTGCTAGTAGCTGTAGCAAAGTCCTTGACACATCTCGTTTTGATAGTGCTTTGATGATCTACCTTTGATGGTGTTAGGGATGTCAATAACCTAACTCTTGAAAGAACAATTGATTGTTTTTTTTTTATCAGTTTCTCATATATGGCACCACTAATATTGTCTCAATAAATCAAAGTAGCTTGGGGGTAAGGCTTATTTCTTAGATAATTGATTAATCTTTTGATTTTAACAATTTGATCCATTCTCCCTAGTTAAGGTGGCTAGTGCATGATACTTGTAAAAAGTTTCCTTTGGTAAATTTCAGGATTCTCCGATGCTTAAGTAAGTATTTTTTTAGAAGAAAATAACTATCATATTTTAGAGAAAGACTCTAAAAGTAAATATACCGTAGAGAATGAAGATTCAAAACTTGCTTTTGTGAGATATTCTTGTCCCTTTTATAACCCATGAGACTTCTGTCTTTTTCGAAGAGAAAGGGTTATAGTGTAAGTTAAATATCTCCGACTCATTATGATAAAATATCTCTGACTTATCATAGAGTAAAAAATCTCTGAGTTATCAGAGTAAAATAACTCTGATTAAATAGAGTAATCATGGAGCATAAGATTTTTCAGAGCTAAAAAGAGCTTGAGCTCATCGTCTAGCTAAGCCCGGAGACGATGGGTCTGGTAGCTTGCCAGACTTATATATATTTGGACTCATTATTTGATTGAGTCTAGTGATGGTGGATTTAGCACCTTGCCAAACCCATATATATCTAGGTTCAGTGTTTGACTGAGTTTAGAAATAGTGGGTTAGCTCACTAGATCAATATATATCTAGGCTTAGTGCTTAACAAGGCTCAAAGATTATGGGTTGACATTTCACTAGATTCGTGTATGTGTAAGCTTAGCACGTGGCTGAGGTAATTATTATTGTGTCTTTGGTTATTCTTTTAGAGAAGAGGTTACAGATTAAAAAAAAAATGTTGATCCACAGGAAGGTCCTCCATTTTTTTCCCCGTCGGTTCTCCTGGACACGATTCGTTAGGCCTAGAAAATTAATCCTCCTGAAGTAATAGCTACTATCAAATTGCTATAAGGAATTCACCGAACACGTTTTCTAATATTAGAAGGATCTAGATTCCATCGACCTTCCAACAAAAGAGGAAAAGGTGAAAACAAATTAAAATTGCATAAAACAAACGAGTGAGCTGTTCTAATTTTGATTGCAGGTGTCAAATGAGTCCTAGATACAGCTGTTATGAATGTCCAAATGCGGCACTGTAATACCAAACAGCATTGAATTTAGGGACG
>Ga0325401_1000344_pt1 | contig 32198 bp, 28 predicted proteins | sample PopdelMetagenome_FD_205666 | JGI IMG/M metagenome (GOLD analysis project Ga0325401, IMG submission 205666) | Populus deltoides microbial communities from Bellville, Georgia, United States - Xylem-PdKOR-R2 | ecosystem: Host-associated > Plants > Phyllosphere > Stem > Wood/Secondary xylem | place...
CATCCAGCCATAGGTGACGTGCCGCACCTCGCCATAGTCGAACCGGTCGTCGATCACCGTCCTGACCCGGCCCTCGAACACCCGACCCGCATCGGCAAAGTCCAACCCGCGCCGTTGCAGCGTCTCGTCGCGCTTGGCGGGATCGAAACTGATCTCCACGCCTAATATGTAGCTACGAAAAACGAGCCGTCAACGCCAATCCCGTTCACCGCGATCTCCCCCCAGACACGCTGGTCGAAGATCGCGCGGCAAACAAGCAGCCTCCGCCAAGTCGTGTCCGGAAGGGAGCGATGCGCAGGGATAACCGCCATCAAGGCGCGAAACCGCAGCCCCACCGGCCCCGCCGCCCCGCCCCGCACCCTATCACCCTTGCACTCCCGCCCTTTCACGCCCACATGGGGCTTGCTACAGTCGCATATCGACGGACTTTCGGCGCTTTGCGGCACCTGCTTTCCTTCTTTCCCTGCAGCCACGGCACCGGGCGTTCCGACACGCGGCGCGCCCTGCGACACCGAAGGAAACCAGCATGAGCATCACCGGCACCGTCAAGTTCTTCAACGCCGACAAGGGCTATGGCTTCATCGCGCCCGATGGCGGCGGCGCGGACGCGTTTGTCCACATCTCCGCGGTCGAGCGTGCGGGCATGATCTCGCTCCAGCAGGACCAGCGCGTCGGCTACGAGCTCGAGCAGGACCGTCGTGGCAAGATGGCCGCGGTCAACCTCCAGCCCGCCGAGTAACCGTGCGTCCCGCCGGGCGGCGTCCCCGCCGCCCGGCCACTCCTGCCCAAAGGACGCGCCCATGCCCGACAGCACCTATTTCACCGCCCAGGCCGAACGCTTTCGCGTCGAGGCGGACGAGGCCACGCTCGACAACGTCCGCGACCGCTGCCTCCGGGCCGAGGCCGCCTGGTCCTCGATGGCCCATGGCGCCCGCCTGACCGAGCGCGCCCGCGCCACCCGCGAGGCCGCCACCGCGGCCAAGATGGGACGCGCCGAGGACGACTGACCGGCCGGCCCGGCAGCCGGGCCGAAGCCGAACGCCCCCGTCGCCGCGACCCGCACCGTCGCTCGTGGCCGACGCTGAACCCCAACCATCGCCGGCCGACCCCGTGCCGGTGACCTCACGATCGACCCCGCGCCGATTTCTCGGCCGCGGGGCTGTCCTACATCGCCCGTTTCGGCATACGTCGATGGTCCCCTTATGTTCCACACAGGAGGACCATCATGCCCGCCCCGCACGCCCCGCCGGCCCCCGCCGCGCACGCCCTCGACCGGGCCGTCGCCCGCCCGCATCCGGCCATCGCCCGCGCCACCCGCCCGCACGCCGGCCCCGCCGCCCGCCACCGCCCCCGCCGCGGGAGTGTCCGCGCATGACCGCCCCGATCGACCCCGCCGATCCGCTCCACGACGCCCGCGGCCACCACCTCCGCCACGATGGCTGGACGCCCGATCGCCGCCGCGACTTCCTCGCCCATCTCGCCGACGGCCACACGGTGGAGGATGCCTGCCGCCTCGTCGGCAAGTCGGCCAGCTCCGCCTATGCGCTGCGCCGCCGCGCGGACGGTGCGGCGTTCGCGCTCGGCTGGCGCGCCGCGGCCCTGGTCGCGCGCGATCACCTTGCCGACACCATGCTCGGCCGCGCGCTCCATGGCGTGACCGACAGCTGGACCAGGGCGGACGGCACCACCGTCGAACGCCACCGCCACGACAACCGCCTCGGCATGACGCTGCTGCGCCGCCTCGACGCGCAGACCGATGCCGCCACTCCTGGGGACGCGACCGCCGCCCGCCTCGTCGCGGGCGATTTCGACGCCTTTCTCGCGCTGGTCGCCGCCGATGCCGCCCCCGCCCGCGCCGGGCTGTTCCTCGCCGCGCGGCTGGAGGGGGAGGGGGACCTTGCCCCCATCCACGCCCTGGCGCGCGCCGACCGCTTCACCCGCGCGCGTGCCGGCACCGCGGCCGAGGTCGAGGTCGCCGATCTCGATCCCGCCGCGCGGGCCGACTGGACGGCCGACCAGTGGCTCCGCGCCGAAGCCGCCGGGCTCGTCGCGCTCGCGCCTGCGCCGGTGGCCGAAGACCAGGCGTCATCGCCTCAACTTCCTCAACTTGATGACGCGTCGCTGCTGCCCGGCGACGCGCCCGCCCTGTGGTGGGACGACGAGCTCGACGAATGGCGCACCAGCTTTCCGCCGCCGCTGGGCTTCGACGGCGACGAGGAAGGCATGTGGGACGACGAGGACTATCACCGCTCACTCACCGCCGCGGAGGCCGATGTCGCCGACGCGCCCCGCCGCCGCGACCGGGCTCGCCGCCGCGAGGCCGAGCTCGCCCGGCGCGACGCCTGGCTCGCCCGTGGCACCGACGCAGCAAAGGCTCCATCGCCGCTCGATTCCGAACGCGACCCCTCCCAGGCCGACCTCGCCCAGGCCGATTCCGCCGCACCTCCGTCGCCCTTCGATCCCGACCCGGACCGCGCGGACGCCCCGGCCGGCATCGCCGCGTCCCGTCACCCCGGCGACGGCTGGGGCGCCTGGCGATCCACGCCTGCGTTCGCTCCCTGCGCCGCCGACGCCGATCGCGCCGCGCCCCCCGTCGCGCACCCCGCCCACCGTCCGCCACCCCGCGTCGGCGTCCTCGGAACACCCCCGCCGGCCGCCCGTTGACCGGCCGACATCACACAGGAAGGACGTCTCGCCATGGATATCAGGAAGCTGGGCCTCGGCCTTGGCGCGTTCGCCGCGGGCGCCGCCGCCTGGGTCTGGGGCGCGAGCCGCTTCGGCGACCGCATCGGCGCCGCGCTCACCCCCGCCCCGACTCCCGCGTCCCCGCCCCCGTCCCCGCCCGCGTCCCCGCCCGTCGGGGCATCGGCCACCGCCCGCACCACCCCCGTCCGCCCCGCGCCCGATGGCGTGCTCGACGAAGCACCGCTCGCCGCCCAGCGCCCGGTCGATGCCGACGACATCGACGCCGGCGTCGGTGCGGTGCCGGGGGACAGCACCACCTCGCCGATCGCGCCTCGCCCCGCCGGCATGGCCGCCGCCCCGGTCGGCATGGCCGAAACCGAACGGCATTTGCCCGAACAGGGCGGCGGCGATCGTGACGGGCATGTTCCCACCGATCTCCTGTCCGACGACCCGGTCCGCGCCGACACCCGTGCGCCCGACGCTTTCCGTCCCGATCCCACCGCGGTTCCCACCGCCGCCGAGCGCGAGGCGCTGCGCCCCGCCACCGGTCCCGCGCCCACCCTCGTCGCCGATCGCGGCAGCGGCTTTTCCGAAGCCGCCGGCGCCGCCTGAAAGGTTTTCACCATGGACTACAAGAAGTTCGGCTTCGGCCTTGGGCTGTTCTCGATCGCGGTCGGCGCCGCCCGGATCCTCGCCCCGCGCAAGATCACCCGTGTGCTCGAGGTGGAGGGGCATGAGGGCCTCGTCCGCGGCTTTGGCGCGCGAGAGGTGCTCGCGGGCATCAACCTCCTCGCCGCCCCCGCGGTCTCGACCAATGTCTGGAACCGGGTCGCCGGCGACGCGATGGATCTGGGCGCGCTCGGCCTCGCCGCGCGCAACACGCCCCGCAACAAGGCGGTCTGGGGCGCGCTCGCCTTTGTGGTCGGCACCACCATCCTCGACGCGCTCACCGCGCGCGGCCTCGATCGCCAGACCGGCAAGGCCGCCCCGATCCGCGAACACGCCACGGCCTGACGCAACGGCTGGCGGCCCGTGCCGCCAGCCACCCGTCGCCCGATCGGTCAGGGTGCTCGCACAGAACTCAGGTCGTTGCCGGGGTGCGCGAAGCGGTCACCGGTCGCGACCGGGGTAACGACCACGGAACGCATATTCCCGCTGTCCTACATCAACCCGTTCTGCCAGACCGCCGCTCATGTCTCCGCCGCGGCTCCCAATCTTCTCAGATAAGGCCCGGTCCGGCATACCTCGGCCCGGCACCGACACCGACGCGGCGACCGGACCAGCACGGTTCACGTCTCTCGGACCACGCGAGCGGTCCGGCATCACCGCTCGGACGAGGCGATCGTCATGTTCGCCCGCGCGACCTCCTGCGTCTCGAACGACGGAATTACCGGTGGCGGCGGGCCGGTGGGGTCGACCGGTTCGGCGACCACGGTGACGGTGGTCCCCAGCTCGGTCGCCGCGAACAGCCGCTTGGCGAACGCGGTCGGCACCCGGATGCAGCCATGCGACGCGGGAAAGCCCGGATTGCGTCCGGCATGGATCGCGATCCCGTCCCAGGTCAGTCGCTGCATGAACGGCATGGGCGCGCTGTTGTACAGGTTGGACTTGTGATCCTCCTTCTTCTGTAGGATCGTGTAGGTGCCCGTCGGGGTGTCCTTGCCCCCCTTGCCGGTCGATACGCTCGACGCCGCGACCAGTCGCTCCCCGCGATAGACATAGGCGCGCTGATCGGCGATCGAGATGATGACCGACACCGGGTCGGCGAGCATCGGGTCGGTCGCCGCCGCGGCGGTATCGGCCCAGACGAACTGGTTGGGGGTCAGCGCCATTGCGGCTCCGGCGGCGACGCCGGCTTCGCTGGCGGCCAGCGCGGGGGTCGCGATCACCGTCGCGACGATCGCGATCCCACGAATCAGCCTTTTCACCACCGCTCTACTCCGTTACCACTCCCCGCCCCCTCGACACTATCAACGATCCCGCGCCGGATTGGTGCCGCGCAGCAATGCGACGAGGCGTTGCCGATCCGCGCCGAACATCGGCCACACCGGTGCAACCTGCGGCAAACGTTACGGAAATCTTCTGCCGACGGTGCTATAGGCGGTGGCGGATGACGGGCACATTCGGGGATTTGATGATCGACGACGACAACGCGGTGCGCGATCGGCGCGCCCTGCTGAAGAACGGTCTCGCGCTGGCCGGTGCGCTCACGGTATCGGGCACGGGCTCCGCGGCGCAGCGCATGGTCGCTGCCGGGCCGATGCCGCTGGTGCCGCCCGCGATGACCCGGACGCGCGTTCCGGCTCAACCGCTGGTATCGCCGCGGGTCGTCCGCCCCGATCTCCTGCGCCGGGCGCTGGGTGCGCTCGACACCCATGCCGGCCGGGTCGCCCGCCGCGACCGGATCGCGATCGTCGATTTCGCCGCGGGGTCCAGCCAGCCGCGCTTCCACTTCGTCAATGTCGACGACGGGCGCTCGACCTCGTTCCTGGTCGCGCACGGCAGCGGTTCCGACCCGTCGCACACCGGCTATCTCAAGCGGTTCTCGAACGATTTCGGCTCGAACGCCTCCTCGGAAGGCGCCTTCCTCGCGGACGATTATTATGTCGGCAAGCATGGCCGGTCGCAGCGGCTGATCGGGCTCGATCCGACCAACTGCAACGCACTCGGCCGCGCGCTGGTGGTGCACTCGGCCTGGTATGCGAACCGGGACATCCTCGCCACGCGCGGCGTGCTGGGTCGCAGCCAGGGTTGCTTCGCGGTCGGCCAGTCGGATCTCGACGCGGTGTTCGAACGGCTCGGCACCGGCCGGATGATCTACGCCGCCAAGCTCGCCTGACCGGCGGATCAGTCGCCCATCGCCGCGCGCGTATCCTCCAGCGCCAGGTCGACCAGCATCCGCATCGCCGCCGCTGCGCCTTCGGGATCGCCGGCGGCGACCGCTTCGTGGACCCGGACGTGGTCGGGCACGGGATCGCGCGGCAGTTCGCGGGATCGCTGCTTGAACAGCGTGGTCCATCCCACCGCCGCGCCGATGCTGGCGCTCAGCGCGGCGAGTGCGTCGTTGCGGGTGGCATGGAGCAGCGCGGCATGGAACTCGCGGTCGGCGACCTGCCCCTGCGTGGTGGCCAGGCTGTGGCGGCGCATGATGTCCAGCGCGTCGCTCATGCGCCGAAGGTCGGCGGCATCGCGCCGCTCGGCGGCCAGCCGCGCCGCGCCCGGCTCGATCATCGCGCGCAGCTCGAACAGGCTGCGGACCAGCTGCATGTCGGGACTGCCCGAGAACGCCCAGGCGAGCACGTCGGGATCCAGCATGTTCCAGCGCTGGCGCGGCAGGACGCGCGTCCCCGCACGGGTCCGGCTCTCCACCAGCCCCTTGGCCGCGAGTGTCTGCAACGCTTCGCGATACGCGGTCCGCGACACGTCGAGCGCTTCCGCGAACACCACCTCGGCCGACAATGTGTCGCCCGGCTGGTACTCGCCCGAAAGGATGGCGACCCCCAGCTTGTGGGCGATCGCCCCGTTGTAACGGCGACCGGTGTCGCGCCGATCACGCGTCGCGGTCGACGTGTCGGCGGTGTTGATGCTGGCGGGGGCGTCCACGGCCGGCCTTATAGCAACCGTCCGGCGGGTTTGAAGCACCCTCGTCGCACATTTGCGGTGGCCGATGCCGGGCGGCGCCGCGTCCGCCCCGCCGTTCAGCGCAGCGCGGGCGTGTCCAGCGTCAGCGCGGCCTCGGGGATCACCTCCACCTGCGGGAAAGCGGCTTTCAGCTTGGGCAGGAACTGGCGTGCGTCGCCCACCACCACCACGCTCGCCGCCGCCGGATCGATCAGCGCCGCGCCCGCCGCCTGCGCCGCAGCCGGGGTGACCGCCTCCACCTCCTGTGTGTAGCGCCCGAACTCGACCAGCGGCACCGACTGGAGCAGATAGTCGCCCAGCATGTCGGCGATCCCGTCGGTGGTTTCCACCGCGCGCCCGAAATTACCGACCAGCACCGCCTTGCGCGTCGCCAGTTCCGCGGCCGGGATCGGGGTGCTGCCGATCCGCGTCATCTCGGCCACGATCAATCCTGCGGCATCCGCCGCTGTGGCGTTCTTGGTCTGGGTCTGTGCGGTGACGGACCCGGGCAGCCGCCGCGCCTGAACGGCGGACGAGGCGCCATAGGCCAGGCCCCGCTTGATGCGGATCTCCTGGTTCAAGCGGGACGAGAAGCCGCCACCCAAAACGGTGTTGGCGACCGACAACGCGTAGTAGCGACCGTCCGCCCGCGCGATCCCCGGCCGGGCAATGACCACCCCGGCCTGGCTCGCTTCCGGCATGTCGACGACGATCACGCGCCGGGCGGGCGGCACGGCAGCAGGCCGGGGCGCGATCTGGAGGGCATCCGGCATCGCGCGCCAGCTGCCCAGCCGCGCCTCCGCCACCTGCCGAGCCACGGCCGGCGTGACGTCGCCGACCATGACCAGTGCGGCGTTTTCGGGCGTCCAAGTGCCGCGATACGATCGCACCACGTCGTCGCGCGTGATCGCCTTGAGAGATGCAGGCGTCCCGCCGAGCGGGGCACCATAGGCGCCATCGCCATAGACTGCGCGGCTCGCGACCAATTGCGCGAGTTGCGCTGCATCCTTGATCTGGACTGCCACGCCGTCGATCGCCTGGGCACGGGCACGCTCGATCTCCGCGGGTGCAAAGGCCGGGGCGGTGGCGACGTCGGCCAGGATGTCCATCGCGGGTGCGAGCTGGTCCGACTTCACCGTGATGCCGACATCCATGCCGTCGCGCTCGCCCGTCGATCCGATCGCCCCGCCAAGCGACTCGACCGCGCGGGCGATGTCCTCGGCGGTGCGGGTCCGCGTACCCTTGGTCATCAGCGCCGCAGTCAAATCGGCCACTCCCGCGCGCCCTGCCGGGTCAGTCGCGCCACCTCCGGTCGCGACCAGCCGCGCCGTGACGAGCGGCAGATCATGACGCTCGACGGTAACCAGCCGAAGCCCGTTCGACAGTCGTTGCTCCACAACCTGCGGCAGCGATGGCGAAACCGGTTCCGCTGGCGGCGGCGGTGCGATCCGTTCGCTTTCGTGTGCAGGTATCACCACAGCACCGTCGCCTGTGGCGATCAGCGGGCGCGTGACCACGCTCGAGGCGATCGCCACCGTGTCGCCCGTCTTCCCCGGCTGGGCGGGAAGGTAGCGGAGCGCGGCCGACCGGTCGTCGCCGAGGTATTTGCGCGCGACCCGCTGTACGTCGGCGACGGTGACCGCTTGGACGCCTGCAAGCTGCTTTTCGTCAGCTTGCGGGTCGCCGTCGATGATGACACCTGCGGCAAGTACCCGAGCCTTGCCGTCGACCGTCTCTCGCTGCCGGATCGCGGCGGTCAGGATTTCGTTCTTCGCCTCAATCAGCTCGGCATCGCTGACCGGAGCGTCGCGAAACCGCGCAACTTCCCGCCGCAGCGCTGCCTCGCCGGCCTCTGCCGACTTGCCACCAGCCAAGATCGCGAACAGCGCATAGGTACCGGTCGACACGCGCGTATCGAACGACGTTTCCGCGGTCTGCGCGAGTTGATCGTGGTACACGAGGCTCCGGTACAGGCGCGAGTTCTCCCCGGTTGCCATGATCGCGTCCAGGACGCGCAGGGCGGGGACGTCCCGGTCGCGATCGGGTGGTAGCTGCCAACTCAACACCACTGCCGGTAGCGGTGTGTTCGGCTCGTAAACGATTCGGGTGCTCGGTGCCGTGCGGGCGGGTTCGGTTGCCATGACCCTTGGCAGGTCGCGCGCGGGCTTCTCGATGGGCGCGAAATACTGGTCGATCCATCGGTCCAGTTGTGCTGCGTCGAAATTGCCAGATACAACCAGCACCGCGTTGTCCGGACGGTAGTAAGTAGCATGAAAGACGCGGACATCGTCGATGGTTGCGGCGTCCAGATTGGCGACGTCGCCGATCACGCCGCGCGCATAGGGATGCACCGAGTAGCTGATCTGCGGAAGGTAGGTCTGGAACAGCTTGCCATAGGGGCGGGCGAGCCCTTGGCGGTATTCCTCCTTCACCACGTCACGCTCGGACGCGAAGCTGGTCGGCTCGACCACCAGCGCCGCCATCCGATCGGCCTCCGCGAATAGCAGTCGCTGAAGGTGGTTGGCGGGAACCACCTCATAGTAGTTCGTGTAGTCGTCGTTGGTGGACGCATTGTTGTACCCGCCGACATCCTCGGTCAGCCGGTCCATCTGTTCGGGTACAAGGTTTCGGGTCGCCTTGAACATCAGGTGCTCGAACAGGTGCGCGAACCCGGATCGACCACGCGGATCGTCGCGCCCGCCCACGTCATACCAGACCTGGATCGCGACATTGGGCGTGGTCGTGTCGCGGATGGCGTAGACGCGAAGCTCGTTAGCAAGCGTGCGGCTCGTGAACGCGATCGGCCTGATCCCGGCCGCAGATGACGCAGGCGCTTGGGCGAGGGCGGGCAGCGGCACCACGACGCCGGCAAGCAGCGCGAGGACAAGGCGCATCTACTTGCTCTTGTCGCGGGTCGCATACAGCGCGGCGGCAGCAATCGCCGCCGATCCGATACCGACGCCAAGGCTGATGGTGGTGATTGGCCAATGCCGAGCCCGTTTGGCGACTGCCGCCGCCGCAGCTTCGGCATGGACCTTTGCAGCGGCCGCCGCGGCAAGGATCTCGTTGGGCTGGTCGACCGGATCGGGCGTATGCGTCATGCTTGCTCTCCTTTGGCGCGGGTGTACCGCGCACGAAAGCCGTTGGCGAACCCCGACAGGTCGTGACCGCCAATCGCGGCGCGCAGATCGGCCATGAGCGTCTGATAGAACCAGACGTTGTGCTCGGTCATCAGCATCGCGCCCAGGATCTCTCCCGAGCGCACCAGATGGTGGAGATAGGCCCGGCTCCAAGTCGCGCAGACCGGGCAGGGGCAGTCGGAATCGAGCGGCCCGGTATCCTCGGCATGCCGTGCGTTGCGCAGGTTGAGCGGCCCATTACGGGTGAATGCCTGGCCGGTCCGGCCCGAACGTGTCGGCAGCACGCAGTCGAACATGTCGATCCCGCGTTCCACCGCGCCGACGATATCGTCGGGCTTGCCGACACCCATCAGGTATCGCGGCTTGTCAGCGGGCAACTGACCGGGCGCGAAGTCGAGACAGCCGAACATCGCCGCTTGTCCCTCGCCGACTGCCAATCCGCCTACCGCAAAGCCATCAAAGCCGATGTCGATCAGCGCTTCGGCCGAGCTGCGTCGCAATCCCTCGTCAAGCGCGCCCTGCTGGATGCCGAAGATCGCATTGTGCTCAGCATGAGCACCGCCCGCGTCGAAGGCATCGCGCGACCGCCTGGCCCAGCGCATCGAGCGCTCCATGGCAGCCGCCTGCACGTCTCGCGTCGAGGTCGTCGGCACGAGCTCGTCGAACGCCATCACGATGTTGGAGCCGAGCAGCCGCTGGACCTCGATCGAGCGTTCGGGGGTGAGAAGGTGGCGAGTCCCGTCGAGGTGGCTCCGGAACGCAACGCCCTCTTCAGACCGTTTGGTGAGCTCGGCGAGGCTCATCACCTGGTACCCTCCCGAGTCGGTCAGGATCGGTCGCGTCCAGCCGCTGAAGGCATGAAGGCCACCCAGCCTCTGCATCCGCTCGGGCCCTGGACGCAGCATCAGGTGGTAGGTGTTGCCCAGGATGATGTCCGCTCCGGCGGCGGCCACGTCGCCGGGTTTGATCGCCTTGACCGTGGCGGCGGTGCCGACGGGCATGAAGGCGGGGGTGCGTATGGTGCCGCGTTCCATGGTGATGGTGCCGGTGCGGGCTTGGTGGTCGGTGGCGGTTACCGTGAACTGGAAGCGGGGGGGCATGTTTGCCCTTTGGCAAGGCGGGTTGGGGGTGTCGAGGTAGTGGTTGCGTGTTGGAACGGTAAAAAGGGTGCCGATCGGGCCGGGCGAGAAGGTCTGCAAAAGGGTTGCGCAAGGGGTGTGCGGGAGGTGATGCCAGCCCCGATCGGGAGGATAAAGGCGGGGCGAAGGGGCGTATCGGTGGGGGTTCGCGTCAGCGGCGGGGCTGTTCGCCCTCGTCCTGCCCGCCGCGCCGTCCGCGTCGCCGTTCCGCGCCGCCGCCGACCTGGGCGCGGATGGTGAGCAGTTCGGCGCGGGACAATGCCCCGTCGCCGTTGCGGTCGAGGCGGGTGAAGATGCGAGCGAACGCGCCCTCCAGTTCGGTCAGGGTGATGCGGTCGTCAGCGTCCGCATCGACCTCAAACGGGCTGGGCAGCGCGTTGCGGTCGCCCAGCCAGCGTTCCGCCCAATCGGCAAAGGCGATGTAGCCGATGCTACCCGCGCCGCCGTTCGTGACCGCGGCGAAGGAGCGGCGCACGCCCGCCTCCATCTCGGCACGGGCGGTACGCGCGTCGCCGTCCGCATCCCAGCCGGCGATCGCGGCGGCGACGGGTTCCACCACCATGGTCGCGGGCGGCTGCGACGGGCGCGGGGCCGCTGGCGGCACGGCCTGGGGCGCGGCGGCCTGGATCGGCACAAGGGCGAGCAGCATGGCGGAAAGCATGGGGCCGGCTTGTAGCCCATCGCCCCGCCCGGCGAGAAGATGGCTTGCGACGGGCGCGATCCTGTTCTTTGGGAGGCGCAACAACGAAAGGAGCGCGGCGATGAGCGAGGCCATCTATCCGGTCGGGACGGCCACAGGCGCGCGGATCGACCGTGCCGAATATGAGCGTCGCCGCGCCGAGGCGGCCCGCGACCCGGAAGGTTACTGGCGCGAGGAGGGACGCTGCCTCGACTGGATCGAGCCCTATACCGAGGTCAAGGACACCTCGTTCGACGAGGCCGACTTCCGCATCCGCTGGTTCGGCGACGGGCAGCTCAACCTGTCGGCCAATTGCCTCGACCGGCATCTCGCGACCCGTGCCGACCAGGTCGCGATCATCTGGGAAGGCGACGAGCCGACCGAAACGCTCCGGGTCACCTATCGCGAGTTGCACGAGCGCGTCTGCCGCTTCGCCAACGTGCTCAAGGCGCAGGGCATCGGCCGGGGCGACCGGGTGACCTTGTACCTGCCGATGATCGTCGAGGCGGCGGTGGCGATGCTCGCCTGCGCGCGGGTGGGTGCGATCCATTCGGTGGTGTTCGGGGGCTTTTCGCCCGACAGCCTGGCGAACCGGATCAACGATTGCGACAGCCGGCTGGTGGTCACGGCGGACGAGGGTCGGCGCGGCGGCCGGCGCGTGCCGTTGAAGGCCAATGTCGATGCGGCGCTGGAACGTTGCCCCTCCGTGGAGCGGGTGCTGGTGGTCCGGCGGACCGGCGCCGAGGTCGCGATGGCGGAAGGCCGCGATCTGTGGGTCGAAGCGCTGCTCGCCGATGCGTCCCCCGACTGTCCGCCCGAGCCGATGGGGGCCGAGGACCCGCTGTTCATCCTGTACACCAGCGGCTCGACCGGGAGCCCCAAGGGCGTGCTGCACACCACCGGCGGCTATGGCGTGTGGGTGACGGGGACGTTTCGCGACGTGTTCGACTATCGCGAGGGCGAGGTGTTCTGGTGCACCGCGGACGTCGGCTGGGTCACCGGTCACAGCTATGTCGTCTATGGGCCGTTGTCGAACGGGGCGACGACCGTGATGTTCGACGGGGTGCCCAACTACCCGGATCACGGCCGCTTCTGGGACACGGTGGATCGGCTCGGCGTCAACATCTTCTACACCGCACCGACCGCCATCCGGGCGCTGATGCGCGAAGGCGACGCGTGGGTCACCCGCCACAGCCGCACCTCGCTGCGGCTGCTGGGTTCGGTGGGGGAGCCGATCAACCCGGAAGCGTGGGAATGGTATCACCGGGTGGTCGGCGACGCGCGCTGCCCGATCGTCGACACCTGGTGGCAGACCGAGACCGGCGGCATCCTGATCGCGCCGTTGCCGGGTGCGACCGACCTGAAACCGGGGTCCGCGACCAAGCCGCTGCCCGGCGTCCAGCCGGTGCTGGTCGATGCCGAAGGCGCGGTGCTGGACGGTGCGACCGAGGGCAATCTGTGCATCGCGGACAGCTGGCCGGGGCAGATGCGCACGGTGTGGGGCGATCACGCGCGGTTCTTCCAGACCTATTTCTCGACCTATCCGGGACGATATTTCACCGGCGACGGCTGCCGCCGCGATGCGGACGGCTATTACTGGATCACCGGACGGGTCGACGACGTCATCAACGTGTCCGGTCACCGGATGGGCACGGCCGAGGTCGAATCCGCACTGGTATCGCATCCCAAGGTCGCCGAGGCGGCGGTGGTCGGCATGCCGCACGAGGTGAAGGGGCAGGGGATATACGCCTATGTCACGCTCAATGCGGGTGAGGAGGCCACCGACGATCTGCTCGGCGAACTGCGCCAGTGGGTGCGGCGGGAGATCGGACCGATCGCCAGCCCCGACGCGCTCCAGTTCGCCCCCTCGCTGCCCAAGACGCGGTCGGGCAAGATCATGCGGCGCATCCTGCGCAAGATCGCGGAAGGGGACACGAGCAACCTCGGCGATACCTCGACGCTGGCCGACCCGGCGGTGGTCGAGCGACTGATCGCGGATCGCGTCGGATGACAGTCACCGAACCGTAACGGCCGCGTCATCGCGGAGTCGCGGAACCAACATCCTGCTGTCATCCAGCCCCCCTAGCGCCGGTCCGGGGATCGAAGGGGGCCGCGCGACGGATTTCCCCCGATCGACACGCGATCATGCGGGGAGTTTTCGAGCGATGACCAGGTTCCAGCGCACCTATCTTACGCTGCTCGGCAGCGCGGCCGCCCTGTCGGGTTGCGGCGGGGCGGACAGCGTCGCGTCGCCGGGCGCGGGCAGCATCACCATCGTCACCCCGGCACCGACGCCCGCCCCGACCGCCACCGCGACACCCGCGCCCAGCGCGATCACCGCCGCGCAGTTCGCGGCCGTGACGACGGTCAACGCCATCTCGATCACCGCGGACGAGCAGCTCGCGCTGGTCAATGCGGGCACCAACAACAACGTCAACGGCGTGGGCGCGACGCTGAACGGGGTCTACCCGGTCGGCGCGGCCTCGCTGACCACCGCCGTTGATCCGTCGTCGATCAACGCCTTCTTCACGTCGACCAACTTCGTCGGCGCGCTGAACGGGCCGACCGACACCGCATTCCAGGGCTGGACCTGCAACTCCTCGTCGGCGCAGTTCGGCGGAACGGGCCAGGCCTGCACCGCGGTGCCCGCGGTCGGCACGCTGGCGGCGGGCCAGGCCTGCCCCGCAGGCACCACCACCCCGACCGGAGCCGCCGGCAGCGCGACCGCCGCGACGATCGGCGGGTTCAAGGTGTGCGACATCCCGCAGGCGATCACGACCAGCCTGACGCTGCCACGGATCGCGGGGGTCGCCTATCGCTTCACCGGGCAGACGGAGGTCGGCAGCGACGTCGGCACCACCGGCGCGAACTCGGGTATCACGTTGACGATCGAGCCCGGCGTGACGGTGTTCGCCAACGCCAACGAGTCCTCGAACGAGGTGTTTCTGGTCAATCGCGGATCGCGGATCAACGCGATCGGCACCCGCGACGCGCCGATCATCTTCACGTCGCAGCAGAACATGGTCGCCAACGGCGTGTCCGACGCCTCGCAAGGCCAATGGGGCGGGATCATCCTGCTCGGTCGCGCGCCAATCGGGGTGTGCGCGGCGGGCACCGGCCCCAACACCGCGGCCGGCGGCTCGACCACCTGCCAGCAGGCGATCGAGGGGGTCACGGGCCGCTTCTACGGCGGGCCGACCGCCACCGACTCCTCGGGCCAGATGAGCTACGTCCAGATCCGCTACTCCGGCATCGCCATTTCGGACGGCAACGAGCTTCAGGGGCTGACCCTGGGCGGCACCGGGTCGGGCACGGTGCTGGACCATATCCAGAGCCACAATTCGGCCGATGACGGCATCGAGATCTTCGGCGGCACCACCAACGTCAAGTATATCGCGATCACGGGCGCCGACGACGACGGGTTCGACATCGACAACGGCTATCGCGGGTTCATGCAGTTCATGATCGCGGCGCAGCGGGTCATCGGCGCCACCGCCGACAGCTTCTCGACCGAGATCGATTCGAACAACGCGGAAGACCTGCTGCCGCGCACCTTTTCCACCTTCGCCAACTTCACCTTTATCCAGACCGCGGCGGCGCCGGCCGCGATCCGCCAGCGTGGCGGTTCGGACATGCGCTTCGTCAACGGCGTGGTCCGATCGGCCAGCGGGGTCGGGTGCATCAACATCGTCGCCGGCGAGGCGCCGGGCGGGGTGCGCACCACCCTGCGTCCCGCCGATGCGGCGTTGCAGGACTTCGGGCCGCCGAGCTTCAACTCGGTCTATTTCGCCTGCCAGGGCCGCTGAACCCTGCCCCTGTCGGGGCGGCGTTCGCGTCGCCCCGCTGATCCTCCTCCCGATCGGATGACCTGGGCCATGCCGCGACGTCTAGCCTTCGCTTCGCTTCTTCTCGTGACGTCGCAACTCGTCGCGCCCGCCGTGCTCGCCCAGACCGGCGGGGGTACGGCGTCGCCGGGTGGGGCGTCGTCGGCCCAGACCTCGCCCGCGCAATCGCCGGCGCCGACCGGCACGGTCAACCCGGCCGCGACCGGCCAGCCGACCGCGGCCGACCGGACCCCGACGACCCAGAGCGGCACGCCCCAGTCGCAAGCCGACGCCGATGCGCGTGCGGGCGAGCAGGATGTGGAGATCTCCGCACCCGGCACCGACGCCGGTGCGGGCGAGGACATCGTCGTCGTCGGGCGCAACATCCCGAACACCATCCGCGCCACCCCGCAGGTGGTGTCGGTGCTTTCCACCGCCGATATCGCGCGATCGGGCGAGGGAGACATCGCGGGGGCGTTGACGCGGGTGACCGGCTTGTCGGTGGTCGGCGGCGGCTTCGTCTACGTCCGTGGGCTCGGCGACCGTTATTCGTCGTCGCTGCTCAACGGATCGCCGCTGCCGTCGCCCGAACCGCTGCGCCGGTCGGTGCCGCTCGACATCTTTCCGACCACGATCGTCGGTTCGGCGCTGGTGCAGAAGACCTACTCGGTCAACTACCCCGGCGAGTTCGGCGGCGGGGTCATCAACCTGACCACCAAGGCGATCCCGGAGAAGAACTTCGTGTCCGCGGGCGCGACCATCGCCGCGGACGATGCGACCACCAGCGAGCTCGGCTACACCTACGCCGGCGGGGACGCGGACTGGATCGGGTTCGACGACGGCACCCGCAAGGTGCCCGGCTTCATCCGCAACGCGCCCGCCGGATCGGGGCTGATCCCGACGGCGCAGGTCGCGCAGCTGTCCAACGCGTCCACCACGCTGCTCCAGCGGAACAACCAGCTCCCGGCCAACTGGTCGGGCGAGATCGCGGGCGGATCGGTGTACGAGCTGGGCTCGACGCGGCTGGGCGTGATCGGGTCGGTATCCGCGAGCAACACCTTTCGCACGCGCTCGTCGATCCAGCAGGACACGGTGTCGGCGGACGGCACGCTGCGCAACGATTTCCGGACGCTGCTGACCGACAATCGGATCGTCGCGAACGCGCTGGTCGGCGTCGGGCTGGAGTTCGGGGAGAACACGGTCCGGTGGACCAACGTCTACATCCACGACACGCTGAAGCAGGGGCGGGGATCGGCGGCGACGCTCTACAACAACGCGTCGGGCCTGCGCTTTCAGCAGAACACCAACTGGTTCGAACGCCAGCTGTTCGAATCGCAGCTGGTCGGCGAGTTCCAGATCACCGACGCGTTGCGGCTCGACACCCGCGGCGCCTATGCCAATTCGAAGCGCAACGCGCCGTACGAGCGGCAGTTCGACTATCTCTGCTCGAACCGCACCACCAACGGCCAGACCATCGTAAACGACGGCATCCAGCAATCCGACGGGTTCCAGTGCGACGGCGCATACCAGGTGACGCAACGCTTCACCCCGTTCGCCTCCATCATCTTCTCCGAGCTCGACGAGGATCTCTGGACCGGGCAGGCGGACGTCGCATACAAGCTCGACACCGACCGGCCGTTCACCCTGTCGGCCGGATATTATTATTCGGATACCGACCGCAGTTCGAGCCGGCTCCAGTTCAACTACCAGACCAATGCGGGGGGCGGCACCGCGCCCGGCTTCCCCTACAACCTGTTGCGGCCCGATTTCCTGCTGTCCCCGGACGTGCTCAACGGCGCGTGTCCGTCGATCGACGACGGCGTCGGCCCCGGTTGCATCCGGCTGCAATTCTCGACGCCGCTGGGCGCGTACGCCTATGACGCGGGGCTCACCATCCACGCCGGCTATGCCCAGGCGGAGGCGGAGGCCGCCGACGGGCTGCGCGCGGTGATCGGCATCCGCTACGAAACCGCCAGGGAGGAGGTCGCGCCGGTCGGCGTTGTCACCCCGACGCGGCTGGACAACGACTATTTCCTGCCCGCCGCGACGCTGACCTGGAACTTCGCGGCGGACATGCAGCTGCGCGCGTCGGCGGCCAAGACGATCTCGCGCCCGCAGTTCCGCGAGCTTGCGCCCCAGCAGTTCCGCGATCCGGACTCGGACCGGCTGTTCTTCGGCAACCCGCTGCTGCGCGACTCCAAGCTGTACAATCTGGAGGCGCGGTACGAGTGGTTCTTCGGGCGGGACCAGCGCTTCACCGCCGCGGGCTTCTACAAGCGGATCGACAATCCCATCGAACAGGTCGGCTTCTATACCGGGGCCGACGACCGGCTCCAGACCGGCTTCACCTACTTGCCCCGCGCGACGCTCTACGGTGGGGAGGTCGAGTTGCAGAAGTACGTCCGCCTGGGCGATCTGTTCGGGGGGGACTTCTTCGCCACCCGGCGGGCGCTGTTCGTCGCCAACTACACCTACACCAAGTCCTCGATCGTCGCGAACGCCGAGTGCGTTCCCAACCCGGGCGCACAGCCGGGATCGCAGGGGCTTCGCGGCTGTCCTTCGGCGTTCGGCCCGGCCGCCGTCCTGTTCCGCGACGGCGCGCCGCTCACCGGGCAATCGGATCACCTCGTCAACGTCCAGATCGGGCTCGAGGACACCGCCTCGCTGTCGCAGGTGACCTTGCTGTTCAACTACGCCAGCGACCGCGTCACCAACCGCGGGCCGTCGTTGCTGAGCGGCGACGGCTACCAGCCCGACATCGTCGAGCATCCCGGCATCCGCCTCGATCTGGTGGCGCGGCAGGGGGTGGAGGCGTTTGGCGGCCGGTTCGAGATCAAGGCCGAAGCGCGCAACCTGACCCGCACCCGCTATCGCGAAAGCCAGACCTTCGAGGGTGGCAACGAGGTGTTCATCAACCGCTACGCCCTGGGCCGGGTCTTCTCGCTGGGCGCCAGCGTCCAGTTCTGATCGGTCATTCCGACGGCGGGGCGCCCTCGAGCGCGGCCGCCGCAACCCCGGCCATCGCCTCAATCACCGGGCGGTCGTCGCGCAGTTCGTGCGGGATGCCGAGCGCGCGCATCGCGAGCCGGTCGGCTACCTCCAGGGGGGTGCCGGACGCGGCGGCAGCGGTCAGCGCATCGGCGGCGGGATCGACGATCGGCGTGCCTGTCCGGGCACGGCGGATCAGGAAGGCGATCCACGCGCCATAGGCCGCGACGGCATGGACGGGGATCCGGCCCGCCCGGCGATTGGCGAGAAGCGTGTCGCCCAGGCGGTAGGGCAGTTTCTGCGATCCGTCCTGCGCGATCTGTTCGAGGCGATGGACGATGGCGGGGTTGCGGAAGCGCCCGAGCACCGCCTGCCGGTACATGTCGAAATCGAGGCCGCCGACCGCGGGCAGCATCGGCTGGACGTCGTCGGCGATCAGCGAATCGACGAAACGGGCGAGCGCCGGATCGGCCATCGCGTCGGCGACGCTGTCCCGCCCGCGCAGCAGCCCGGCATAGGCCAGGGTCGAGTGCGCGCCGTTGAGGATGCGCAGCTTGGCCCGCTCATAGCCCGAGACGTCGGCGGTCACGATCGCTCCGACCGCGGCGAGGTCGGGGCCGATCCCGCCCACATCCTCGATCACCCATTGCGCGAACTGTTCGCGCTGCACCGCGGCCCGGTCCTCCAAGCCCAGTGCGGCAGCGATCGTCGCGTCGAGCGCGTCGTCGCCCGCCGGAGTGATCGAGTCGACCATGGTGGAGGGCACCCGCACCTCGCCCGCGATCCAGTCGGCCAACTCGGGATCGGTACGGCCGGCGAAGGCGACCAGCGCCCGATGCAGCTTGGCGCCGTTGTCGGCGAGGTTGTCGCAAGGCATCGGCACGAAAGGCGCCACCCCCGCTCCTCGCCGTCGTGCCAGCCCCGCGACGATCCAGCCGACGACACTGCGCGGCGGCCAGGCTCCGCCGAGATCGTGGACGATGTCGGGATGATCCAGATGGAGCGTGCCGTCGGACGCGAGGCGATAGCCTTTCTCGGTCACCGTGCTGGTCACCAGCCCCGTTGCGGGGTCGGCCAGGAGTGCCAACACCGCATCCGCGTCGTCGGGCGCCAGAAAGGCGCGGTGCGCATCGACGATCCGGAAGGAGGGCGCCGCATCGCGGATCGCGAGCGTGTACAGCCCATCCTGCTCCGCCAAGGCCTGCACCGTTCCGCGGCTGCGCATCGAGACCGCCGCAATGCCCCAGCGCGGGTCGTGATCGAGCAGGCGGTCGATATAGGCGGCCTGGTGCGCGCGATGAAAGGCGCCGGGGCCGAAATGGACGACACCGATGCCGTCCGTCCGGACATGGCGTGGTCGTTCGATCCCGGCGGGAACCTGCGACAGCGTGGCGCGGGTCAGCCGTGGCATCGCGTCGTTGGCCGTGCCCCGCGGCCCGTTGAACTCATCCATCATACCCGTCTTCCCGTTCTCTGACCCGGCGATCAGGCGTCGATCGGGTACAGCGCTGCCGCGATCCGGCGCCCCTCGCCGCGCAGCACGCCCCAGGCCCGCGCGGCGGCACGGCTGTCCATGACCTCGATCCCGATCCCGCGGGCGTCGAGTGCGGCGATCAGCACAGGCGGGGCGCGCCGGATCGCGGCACCGGTGCCGAGCAACACGAACTCGGGTCGGGGGTCGAGCACCTCGGCCAGCGCGTCCGCGTCGAGCATCTCGAAGGGCGGCGGAGCCCAATGGCGGGCAGCCTCGATACTGAGCAACAGCGCCGGATAATGCCGGTCATCGATCCTGAAGCCGCGTGGACCGAAGCCATGGACGATCGCGCCGCCCGCAGCCCGCTCGCGCGCGACGTGCAGGCCGGTGTCCGGCGCGTCAGGCACGCGGTCCGATCCGTTCGGCGCCTTCCATCTTGTCGAGCTTGACGGTGCGCTCGCGATCCGGATCGGCGCGCAGCCCGAGCGTGATGAGCAGTGACGACGACACGTAGATCGACGAGTAGGTGCCGACCACGATGCCCAGGATCATCGCCGCGGTGAAGCCGCGCAGCACGTGGCCGCCCAGCAGCAGCAATGCGGCGAGCGCCAGCAGGATGGTCAGCGAGGTCATCACCGTGCGGGGCAGCGTCTCGTTGACCGACAGGTTGATGATCTCGCGCATGTCCATCTTGCGATAGCGGCGCATGTTCTCGCGGATGCGATCGTCGATCACGATCTTGTCGTTGATCGAATAGCCGATGATGGTGAGGAAAGCGGCGATGATGTTGAGGTCGACCTCGAACCGGGTCAGCGCGAAGAAGCCCAGCGTCATCAGCAGGTCGTGGACGATCGCGACCACCGTCGACACGCCGAACTGCCATTCGAAGCGGAAGATCGCGAACAGCCCGATCCCGAGCACCGCCAGCGCCACCGCGAGCAGGCCGTTGCGGATCAGCTCGCCCGACACCTTGCCGGATACGGTCGAGTAGCGGTTGAACTGTGCCCCCGGAAACTCGCGGGACAGCGCGCCCGTGACCTTGCGGACGACGGCGTTGGTGGCCCCTTCGTCCGCGCTCTCCTGGGCGGGAAGGCGGATGATCAGGGTCCGTCCGTCCCCCTGCTGCTGGAGTTGCGCCTCGCCCACGCCTTGCGCATCGATCACGCTGCGGACGCGATCCTGGCTGGGCGGGGCGGCGAAGCGTTCCTCGATCATCAGACCGCCGACGAAATCGACGCCGAAGTTGAGACCGCGCAGACCGACCAGCACGCAGGCGAGGATCGACAGCGCCAGCGTCAACCCGAACGCCCAGCCGCGCAGCCGGACGAAGTCGATGTTGGTGTTGTCGGGGATGATCTTGAGGAGTTTCATGCGCAAATCCCGTCACCCCAGCGCAGGCTGGGGTCGTTCTCCGGCGAGGAGACCCCAGCCTTCGCTGGGGTGACGATAGGGGCGACGATCATATGTTCATCGTCTTGGGCTTGGTCCGCCGCACCCACTGCACGACCAGCATGCGGGTAAAGGTGACCGCGGTGAACACGGAGGTGACGATGCCGATCAGCAGCACCACTGCAAAGCCCTTCACCGGTCCGGAACCCAGCACGAACATGATGACGCCCGAGATGCCGTGGGTCACGTTCGCTTCGAAGATGGTGCGGCTCGCTTCCTTGTAGCCGAGCTCCACCGCCTGGATGACCGAGCGCCCGCGACGGCGTTCCTCCCGGATGCGTTCGTTGATGAGCACGTTGGCATCGACGGCGGTGCCGATGGTGAGCACGAACCCGGCGATCCCCGGCAGGGTCAGCGTGCCGTTGATGATCGCCAGCACGCCGACGATCACCGCGACGTTGATGACGACCGCAACATTCGCATAGGCGCCGAAGCGGCCATAGGTCACGAACATGAACGCGACCACCAGCACGACGGCGACCACCGAGGCGCGAATGCCGGCGCGGATCGAATCCTTGCCAAGATCGGGGCCGACGGTCGATTCCTCGACGATCTTGAGGTTCACCGGCAGCTTGCCCGACCGGAGCGCGATCGCGAGCTGGTTGGCGCTTTCGACGGTGAAGCCGCCGTTGATGACCGCCGAGCCGCCGAGGATCGCGGATTCGATGTTCGGCGCCGTGATGACCGAGTTGTCGACGATGATCGCGAACGGCTTGCCGATATTGGCCTGGGTCACGCGGGCGAACCGCTGACCGCCCGCCGCGTTAAAGCTCATGTTGACGTTGGGCGCGTTGGTGGTCTGTTCGAAACCCTGTCGCGCATCGGTCAGCTGATCGCCCGAGACCATGACTTGGCGCTTGACCGCGATGACCGGCAGGCCGCTGGGATTGTTGGGATAGGGCAGCACCTGACTGCCGATCGGCGCGCGACCCTGGGCAAGCTGCGCCGGATCGGCGGTCGTGTCGACCAGCTTGAACTCGAGCCGGGCGGTCTTGCCAAGCAAGTCCTTCAGCGCCTGCGGGTTCTGAAGCCCCGGCACCTGGACGACGATGCGGTTGGTGCCCTGGCGGACGATGGTCGGTTCGCGCGTGCCGAGTTCGTCGATCCGGCGGCGGACCACTTCGGTCGCATCGCCCATCGCGGTATCGATCGCCTGGGTCAGACCGGCGGAGGTCGGCTTGAGCACGAAGCGCGAGGTGTCGACAACCTGGATATCCCATTCGCGCTGGCCGGTGAGGCCCGCGCCGCCGCCGGTGATCGCGAGCAGCCGTTCGCGCGCGGCATCGACCTGGGACGGATCGCGCAGGAGGAAGGTGAGTTGGCCACCGCGGGTCGAGATGTCGCCGATGCCGATCCGCGGGGTCGCGCGGCGCATCTCGGCAGCCACCATCTCGCGCATCGATTCGAGGCGGCTGTTGGTAAGGTCGGCGGTGTCGGCTTCGAGCAGCAGGTAGCTGCCGCCGGCGAGGTCGAGGCCCAGGTTGATGCGGTACGGCTGGAACGGCCAGCGATCCGTCACGCGCTCGGGCAGCAGGCTGGGGATGGCCAGCGCCGATAGGATCAGGAGGACGCCCCAGATCCACGCAACCTTCCAGCGGGGGAAGTCCAGCATCAGTCGTTGGCCGGCTTGGCGAGCGGGTTGGTGACTTCGGTCAAGGTCGACTTGACGACGCGGACACGCGTGTTGGGAGCGATCTCCACCTCGACGAAGCGGTCCTCGACCTTGGTGACCCGGCCGACGATGCCGCCCGCGGTGACGACGCTGTCCCCCTTCTTCACCGCTTCGACCGCCTGCTGAAGCGTCTTCAGCCGCCGCTGCTGGGGCCGGATCATCAGGAAGTAGAAGGCGACAAAGACCAGAACCAGCGGCAGAAGGGTGATGAAGCCGTTCGCTTCCGGAGCGGCGCCGGCAGCCTGCGCATATGCGGGAGTGATGAACATGGAACCCACGATAAAGGGGCGCGAGAAAGCCTCACGCGGATAAACTGCCGCTACCACCGCCGTCGCCGACTGGCAACGGGCGGGGTTGCATACGCCACCCGGCCCGCGTAGAGGCCGCCACCTCGGACGGTCTTCGGATCGTCCTCGGTCGGGGCGTAGCGCAGCCTGGTAGCGCATCACACTGGGGGTGTGGGGGTCGCAGGTTCGAATCCTGTCGCCCCGACCATTCGAGATCGGATAGTCGCGAGCACATCGCGCGTCGGGCAGGCTCGGGCCGTTGTGCCGCGCGAACTCGTCGACGGTCACGACATCGCCACCTATCCTTGATGCCCAGTATCACTGCCGTGTCGTGGCCGGGTCCAAGCCGCGCAGCGGCCGATCGGTTTCGGTAATCGTCGGCGATGGGAAAGATCGACCATTGCCGCGCGTTGCTGCGGCGCACCATCCGGACTCCTTCCCATGTCTACCGCCGTCGACCCTCGCCCATCATCGGTGGGCCTGATCCATTTCGCGCTCGCGTTGGGTGGCTTTGCCATCGGGACGACCGAGTTCGCGACCATGAGCCTGCTGCCGTATTTCTCACGCGGGCTGCAAATCGACGAGGTCGCCGCCGGGCACGTCATCAGCGCCTATGCGCTGGGCGTCGTCGTCGGCGCGCCGTTGCTCGCCGTGCTGGGGGCGCGGCTCAGCCGGCGGACGCTGCTGATCGTGCTGATGTCGCTGTTCGCGGTCGCCAACGGACTGAGCGCGCTGGCGCCGTCCTACCGGTCTATGCTGGTGTTCCGGTTCCTGAGCGGCCTGCCGCACGGGGCGTATTTCGGCATCGCGTCGCTGGTCGCGGCGTCGCTGGTCGGTCCGGAGAAGCGGACCCAGGCGGTCGGGCGCGTGATGCTGGGCCTGTCGGTCGCCACCATCATCGGTGTGCCCTTTGCCAACTGGCTGGGGCAGGTGCTCGGCTGGCGCTGGGGGTTCAGCGTGGTGACGATCTGCGCGCTCGCCACCGTGGCGCTGGTGCTGGCGGTGGTGCCGCGCGACCGGCCCGATGCGGGGGCGAGCCCCTTGCGCGAGCTTGGCGCCTTGCGTCGCGGCCAGGTCTGGCTGACGCTGGGCATCGGCGCGATCGGTTTCGGCGGGCTGTTCGCGGTCTACACCTATCTCGCGTCGACGCTGATCGAGGTCACGGGGGTGACATCGACGGTGGTGCCGCTGGTGCTGGCCGTGTTCGGGATCGGGCTGACCGTCGGCAACCTGATCGTGCCGCGCTTCGCCGACCGGGCGGTGATGCCCACCGCGGGGGCGCTGCTGGTGTGGAGCGCCGCCTCGCTCGCGATCTACACGATGGCGGCGCATCACCTCTGGTCGATCATTCCGGCGGTGTTCGCGATCGGGCTGGGCGGCGCGCTTGGCACCGTGCTGCAGACCCGGCTGATGGACGTGGCGGAGGACGCCCAGGGTCTGGCGGCGGCGCTCAACCATTCGGCGTTCAACACCGCCAACGCCTTGGGACCGTGGCTCGCCGGGCTGGCCGTGGCGGCGGGTCATGGCTGGACCTCGACCGGCTGGGTGGGATGCGGCCTGGCGCTGGGCGGACTGGCGATCTGGGGCCTGGCGCTGATGTGGCCCGGCGCACGGGCGCCCCGCGATCGCAACCCGGCCGGTCCGGTCCGCGAGGCGCGGGCATGAACGCCCCGATCGCGCCGCCGACGGTTCGCCGTCCGCTGATCCTGGCCGCGGTGATGCTGGCGTCGTTCATGATCGCGATCGAGGCGACGATCGTGTCCACCGCGATGCCGCAGATCGCCGGCCAGCTCGGCCAGCTGCAATATTATGCCTGGGTGTTCTCCTCCTTTCTGCTTGCGCAGACCGCGACCACGGTGGTGTTCGGCAAGCTTGCGGACCTGTACGGGCGGCGGTCGGTGCTGCTGGTGGGGATCGGCATCTTCCTGCTCGGCTCGGTCCTGTGCGGCCTTGCCTGGTCGATGCCGGCGCTGATCGCGTTCCGGCTGGTGCAGGGGCTGGGTGCGGGGGCGATCCAGCCGGTGTCGATCACCGTCATCGGCGACCTCTACGCGACGCATGAGCGCGGCAAGGTCCAGGGCTGGCTGGCGAGCGTCTGGGGCGTGTCGTCGGTGATCGGTCCGCTCGCGGGCGGGCTCATCATCCAGCATGTCAGCTGGGCGTGGATCTTCTGGATCAACGTGCCGATCGGACTGGCCGCGGCGGCCGGCTTCTACCTGTTCCTGCGCGAAACGGTGTCGACGCGCGAGCGCAGCGTCGACGTGCTGGGCGCGAGCCTGTTCACCGTGGCGATCGCGGCGTTGATGGTCGCCCTGACCGAAGCCGGTGCCGCCGGGGGGCGCAACGCCCTGATCGCGGTGGCCGTCTGTGTCGCCGCCGGAGCCCTGTTCGTGGTGCAGGAGCGCCGCGCGCGCGATCCGATGATCGCCTTCGCCTTGTGGACGCGTCGTGCCATCGCCACCACCAATGCGGCGACGCTGTTCAGCGGCATGGCGGTGATCGGACTCACCACCTTTCTGCCGATGTACGTCCAGGCGGTGATGGGTCGGTCGCCGCTGGAGGCGGGGTTCATGCTGACCGCCATGGTGCTGGGCTGGCCGATCGCCGCAACGCTGGGCGCACGTAATTTCGCACGCTTCGGACTGCGGCGGATCCTGGTCTTCGGCGCCGCGCTGTTGCCGGTGGGTGCCGTCCCGTTCGTGCTGCTTTCCCCGACGGCCTCGCCGCTGGTTGCGGGGCTCGGCTCGCTGATCATGGGTTTCGGCATGGGGTTCCTCAGCACGGCCGCGATCGTCATCATCCAGGACAGCGTCGGATGGGCGGAGCGCGGTGCCGCGACCGCGTCGAACCTGTTCGCCCGCAATCTTGGCAGTACCCTGGGCGCCGCCATGCTCGGCGCGGTGCTCAACGCCAGCCTCGCTCGAGGGCACGCGGGGTCGTTGCAGGAGGTGCAGCGGCTGCTGCACGGCCAGATTGCGAGCGTCGGCGCAGCGGCGAGCCGGACGGTATTGGCGCACGGGTTGCACCTGACCTTCTGGGGCGTGCTGCTGATTGCGGTCATGACGTTGGCGCTGTCCGCCTTCGTCCCGCGCGTCGCGTTCGGGGGCAAGCCGGTGCGGTAGACGACCGCCCGGACCCCGGCCGAGATCGGTTTCCGCAATGCGATGGGCATCGGGCCCGATGCGTGGCGACGCTCGCGACCTACATGGATGGCATGCGCATCCATCTTTTCGCCTCCTGTCTCTTTTTCCTCGGCAGTTGCGGGTCCGCGAGCGAGCCGAGCGCGGCCGCCCAGGTCCGCGACGGTCCGGTTCTGCCCACCCATGGGCTGGATCGAGCGGCAATGGTGCGCACGGTGGAGGCGGCATCGCGATTGCCGCGGCTGCGCGCGCTGCTCGTGCTGCGCGACGGGCAGGCGGTGGCGGAGCACCGCTTCAACGGAGGCCCGCCGCTCGACCGGCCGGTGAACATCAAGTCGGCCTCCAAGTCCGTGATCTCCGCGCTGGTCGGGATCGCGATCGAGCGCGGGGTGCTGGACGGCGTGGAACAGCCGGTGCTGTCCGTGCTGCGCAGCGATGTGCCGGCGAGCCCCGACCCGCGTCTGGCTCGCGTGACGGTGGGAAACCTGCTGTCGATGCAGGCGGGGCTGGAGCGTACCTCGGGGCCCAATTACGGCCGCTGGGTGTCGAGCCCGAACTGGGTGCGCTTCGCCCTGTCGCGGCCGTTCGTCGACGAGCCGGGCGGGGCAATGCTGTATTCCACCGGTAACACTCACCTGCTGTCCGCGATGCTGACCCGTGCCGCGGGGCGCAGCACCCATGCGCTGGCGCAGGAGTGGCTGGCCCGTCCGCTCGGGATCGCGATCCCGCCATGGCCGCGCGACCGGCAGGGGATCTATTTCGGCGGCAACGACATGCTGATGAGCCCGCGTGGCATGGCCCGCTTCGGCGAACTGTATCGGACCGGCGGGATGGCGAATGGCCGACGCGTCCTGTCCGCATCCTGGATCGAGCAGAGCTGGACACCCCGCACGACCTCGCCATGGAGCGGAGGCCGCTACGGCTATGGGTGGTTCATCGGCGAGGCCGGCGGGCATCCGGTCCGCTATGCCTGGGGATATGGCGGGCAGATGATCTATGTTGTGCCCGACCTCGCGTTGACGGTGGTGATGACGTCGGACTCCGGCGGCGCGAGGGACAACGGGCATATCGCCGCCCTCCACGCGCTGCTCGCGGACGGCATCGTACCTGCGGCGACGGCGGGCGGATGACGTCGAGAACCGGGCTTTTGCAAGGTCCGGCGCAGGGACGCACATCGACGGACCGACGCCGATCCACGAGCGACGGTTGCGACGCCGGGAACCGGTAACGGACGCTTCGGTTCTGAAGACAGATGCCCGCGACCGTGCCCGTGTCCTCGACACAGCCTGTGACGAAGCGCTTCGCGACACGCCGCCGGCACCTGTTCGGCTGGGCGCTGCTCGCGCTTGTGGCGGGGTTGGTGCTGTTCCTGCTGTGGGCGCACCGGCCCGCGATCGCCGAAGTCGCGCCGCCGTCACGCCGCGCCTTCGACCCGGCCGATGTCGCGCGCGGGCGCAATCTGGCGCTGGTCGGCAACTGCGTCAGCTGCCACCAGGCGCCGCACGGCAGGCCTTATGCGGGCGGGTACGGCGTCGTGTCGCCGTTCGGCACGATCTATGGGACCAACATCACCCCGGACCCGGACACCGGCATCGGCCGCTGGTCGGAAGCCGCGTTCGCCCGGTCGATGCGCGAAGGGGTGAGCCGTGACGGGCACCATCTCTACCCGGCCTTTCCCTATGACCATTACCAGCGCACCACCGATGCCGACCTGCGCGCGCTCTATGCATTCCTGATGACCCGCGATCCGGTGCGTGCCGAGCCGCGCGCCAACGACATGCCGCTGCCGTTCAAGTTCCGCCCGTTCATCGCCGGGTGGAAGCTGCTGTTCGTGCGCGACGAACGCCACCGTCCCGACCCGCGCCGTTCGGCCGAGTGGAACCGCGGCGCCTATCTCGGCGAAGGACTGGCGCATTGCGGCGGCTGCCATACGCCACGCGGCCTGCTGGGTGCGGAGAAGCGCGACCGGGCTTATGACGGCGGCTGGTCGGCGGGCTGGTATGCGCCGCCGATGAACGCCCGCTCGCCCGCGGTGCGCGCCTGGACGGTCGAGCGGATGGAGCAATATCTGCGCACCGGGCTCAGCCTCAGCCATGCCGCGGCGGCGGGGCCGATGGGCGCGGTGGCGGCAAACCTGTCCCGTGCCGACCCGCGCGACGTACGCGCGCTGTCGGTCTATTATGCGTGGTGGATGCGCGATGCCGGTGCCGCCCGGCGCGAGCCGCGGCTGATCGATCGTGCCGCGGCCGCGGCGCGCGCGCATCCGGCGGGGGCGGCTTTGTTCGCGGGCGCCTGCGCGACCTGTCACGAGCCGGGGGCGCCGATGATGGTGGAGGGTCGCCCCGCGCTGCCGCTGGGCAGCCCGCTCCACGAGGATCATGCCGACGATACGGTGAACATCATCCTGCACGGGCTGGAGCCGCCAGTGGGGCGTGCCGGGCCGTACATGCCCGCCTACAAGGATGCGCTGACCGACGCGCAGGTCGCCGCGATCGTCCGCTACATGCGGATACGCTACGGCTCGGGATCCGAATGGCCCGACCTGGAGGACACGGTCGCCAAGGCGCGCGAAAGGACGGCCGAATGAACGACCTCAGCGTCAATGGCCGAACCCGCCGGGTCGATGCCGACCCCTCGACGCCGCTGCTGTACGTGTTGCGCGACGATCTGGGGCTGCATGCGGCCAAGTTCGGCTGCGGCCTGGGCCAGTGCGGCGCCTGCACCGTGCTGATCGACGATCGCCCCGCATTCTCCTGCGTCGTGCCCGTCGCCGCCTGCGCCGGCCGTGCCGTCACGACGGTCGAGGGACTGGGAACGGCGGAGGCCCCCGGCGATGTCCAGCGTGCCTTTATCCACGAACAGGCGGCACAGTGCGGCTATTGCATCCCCGGCATGATCGCACGGGCCGAGGCAATGTTGCGGCGAACGACCACACCGACCGAGGACGAGATGCGCGACGCGATGCGCCCGTCATTGTGCCGTTGCGGCACGCACATGCGCATCCTGCGCGCGGTCCGCCGCGCCGCCGTGGCGCGGGGCGGCGGCGTGATCGACGCGGCGGAGCCGGTGCAATGAGCGAGGCGACACGGCGCGACCTGCTGGCCGGGGCCGGGCTGTTCGTGTTCTTTGCACTCGCCGGATCGTCGGTCGCGCAATCGGGCGAGGATGGCGAGGAGCCACCCGAGATCGCCCCCGGTCTGCCCGGCGACCTGACCAAGTTCCCGCTGCTCGACAGCTGGATCCGGATCGCGCCGGATGGTGGTGCGACCGTCTTCACCGGCAAGGCCGAGCTGGGGCAGGGGATCCGGACCGCGCTGATCCAGCTCGCCGCCGACGAGCTCGACGTCGCGCTGGCGGACGTGACGCTGGTCACCGCCGACACCCACCGCTCGCCCAACGAAGGGCTGACCGCAGGCAGCCATTCGATGGACAAGAGCGGCGCGGCGATCGCCAACGCCGCCGCCAATGTGCGCCTGCGCCTCGCCGAGGCGGCGGCGGCGCGCTGGGGCGTGCAGGCGACGGCGCTGTTCACCCGCGACGGGGAGGTCCGCCACCCCGACGGGCGTGCCCTGGGCTATGGCGAGCTGGCGGGCGGCCTGTCGCTTCACGTTCCCGCGCGCAAGGACGTGCCGCGCAAGCGCCAGGAGGGTCGGCGGTTGATCGGCCGCAGCGTGCCGCGGGTCGACATTCCCGGCAAGCTGACCGGGGCGCCCGCCTATGTCCACGACATGGTGCTGCCCGGCATGCTGCACGCCCGGGTCGTACGCGGGATTGCGGAGGGCACGCGGCTGGTCGCGCCCGACCTCGACGCCGCCGCACGCCTGCCGGGCGTCGAGCGTGTGGTCCGCCGCGGGCGCTTCGCCGCATTGCTGGGACCGCGCGAATGGCCGCTGATCCAGGCGCTGCGCCAGCTCCAGCGCGGGCGGTGGGAGGCGACGCGCGCGCTGCCGACCGGCGATGTTGCGGCAACGCTGCGATCGATGCGGTCGGAGGACTCCATGCTGGTGGAGCGGCTCGATTCGCCCGGGTTGCGGCCTGCGCGGACGTTGGCCGCCGCCTATACCCGCCCCTGGCTGATGCATGGGGCGATCGGCCCGTCCTGCGCAGTGGCGCTGTTCCGGGACGGTGCGATGACGGTGTGGACGCACACGCAGGGCGTGAACCCGCTGCGTGACGCGCTGGCCGAACTGCTTCGCCTGCCGCCCGAGCGGGTCCGGTGCATCCATGCAGAGGGGGCGGGCTGTTATGGCCACAACGGCGCCGACGATGTCGCGGCCGATGCCGCGCTGGCGGCGATGGGCGTGCCGGGACGCGCGGTGAAGCTGACCTGGACGCGCGAACAGGAGCATGGCTGGGAACCGCTCGGCCCCGCGCAGCTGGTCGAGTTGTCGGGCGCCGTCGATCCCGGCGGGCGGATCGCGCGCTGGCGCCATGCGGTGTGGAGCAACACGCACCTGACCCGGCCCAAGGCGGCGGGCGACCTGCTCGCGGGGCTGGAGATCGACCCGCCCTTTGTGCCCACCCCGCCCAGGCCGATCCCGCAGCCGGAAGGCGGGGGCGACCGCAATGCCATTCCGCTGTACCAGCTGCCCAACATCGCGGTGGAGCATCACTTCCTGCCCGACATGCCGTTGCGGGTGTCCGCGTTGCGCTCGCTGGGGGCGCACATGAACGTCTTTGCGATCGAGAGTTTCGCCGACGAGCTCGCGCTGGCGGCGGGGCGCGATCCGGTGCGGGTCCGGCTGGCGCACCTGGCGGATGCGCGGGCGCGAGAGGTGATCGCGCGCGGGGCGGCACGGTTCGGGTGGTCGGGATACCGGCGCGCGACGCTGCGCGGGGCGGGAATGGGGTTTGCGCGGTACAAGAACATCGGCGGGTATTGCGCGGTGTTCCTCGACGTCGAGGTCGTTCGCGAAACCGGGCGGACGATCGTCCACCGTGCAGTCGCCGCGATCGACAGCGGCGAGGCGGTCAACCCCGACGGCATCCGCAACCAGGTGGAGGGCGGCATCGTCCAGTCGCTGAGCTGGACGGGGCTGGAGCGGGTCGACTTCGACGGGCGGCACCGGCGCGCCTATGACTGGAGCGTGTATCCGATCGCGCGTTTCGACGAGGTGCCGCGTGCGATCGAGGTGGAGGTGATCGACCGTCCCGGCCAGCCGTTCCTGGGCACGGGTGAAGCGTCGCAGGGGCCGACCGCGGCGGCGCTGGCCAACGCGGTCCATGCAGCCACCGGGCTGCGCCTTCGCGACATGCCGATCTCTCCCGAGGCGATCAGGGACGCCCTGGCCCGGTGAGAGCGGGCGCACCCCAAAGCGCCCTCCCTCAACCTCCGACGGGTCGCTGGCGGGCGGCGAGGGCCAGTCCGGCCGCCAGTTGCAGCGCGCCGTAGAGGCGACGGCGGGTCGGGTGACCGCCGAACGGGCGGACCAGCAGGTCGACCGCGGCGACCCGCGAACGCCACAGATCGACGTGGCGGGTGGGCTGGAGCAGCCCGAGCAGCCCGTCGCCGATCATGAACACCGCCGCCATCTCCGCCGCGCGCCTTACCCCGAGGGCGAGCGCTTCGTTCTCTGTTCCGCCTGCCATGCCTGCATCTCCTCCACCGCGACCGAGCGCCTGAGGATGCGGGCGTCGGGATCGAGAACAACATGCGCGGACGGCGCGACGTTCCCGATGCTGCCGCGGCCGCCCGGCATCGCCACGGCGCGGACCTTGCCGTCGATCGCGACCTCGACCGGCATCGGGAACGCGCCGCCGCCCGGCACCGTCCAGGCGAGGTCGACGCGATCGCCGGTGCGGGTCATGGTCAGGTCGGGCAGGGCGGCGGCGCGCAGATAGACGTCGAAGAACCAGCGATAGTCGCGCCCCGTCACCTGGCGGACGAAGCCTTCATATTCCGCGCTGGAGCCGAAGCGCGGGCGGAAATTGCCGGGGCGGGGATCGGTGCGGCCATAGACCGCGAGGCGGGTGACGTCCCAGAACGCCTTGTCGCCGATCAGGTAGCGCAGGCTGTGGAGCATCCACGAACCCTTGACGTAGATGTCCTGCCCCGCGCCGCCCTTGTCCGCCTCGTACACCTCCTCCTCGGTGACGACGC
>Ga0325401_1000345_pt1 | contig 32166 bp, 30 predicted proteins | sample PopdelMetagenome_FD_205666 | JGI IMG/M metagenome (GOLD analysis project Ga0325401, IMG submission 205666) | Populus deltoides microbial communities from Bellville, Georgia, United States - Xylem-PdKOR-R2 | ecosystem: Host-associated > Plants > Phyllosphere > Stem > Wood/Secondary xylem | place...
ATTGGTTATAATCTAAAAGAAGGAGGAGGTTTTACTCTTCGCCAGATTAAAACAAACTCTTTGACCCGGTTTGAGTTCTTTTTCTTATTCATTCACCTTTTCTTTTCATTTTATTCTTTAATACTAGACTAGGGTGATTAACAATTATGATTCAAGATTTTTTTTTTACTTTCTGTGTTATTTTAACTTCATAACCCGAAAATAATACTTAATGAATTAACTCGGATTAACTTGAATTATTTTTTATAATATTTTTTTAATATATTTTTTTTAATTTCACAACTCGACACTGAATTAGTTGAGAATCAAGCTTGTTTTGATTTACTTTCTACAAAGAATATTTTGGTTTCACAATCAAGATCACGAGTTTTTGTTTATTGGATCCTAGTTTAACCATGTTATTTTTTTATTATGTTTCTAAGATATTTTCCCGATCTAATCACTCAAAACACGAGTCCTTCATTATTGAATTTGTGTTTTATTGGGCTGTTCTTCTCATGATTCGTGTCATGGGTTTGGCCGGTTAACCTAATTATTTATGTTTTTTTTAATTGATTTTTTCCTTAATTTCATCATTTAATATTATATTTGATTAAGAATTAGACCTTATGATTTGTTTTAATTTGCTTTTTATTTAGCTGTTTCAACCTTATGCCGAGGGATAGTGTTTGACGGGTTAATTTGAGTTAGCTTGACTTGTTTTTAGTGTTATTTTTTTAATTAATTTTTTTTTATAAATTTCATTGCTTAACATTTGATATGATGGGAGTGATTGATAATTAAATTTTGTAATTTATTTTAATTTACTCTATATATGGTTATATTAGTCTCGTAACTAAAATCATGGACTTGATAAATTAACATGGGTTAAATTAGATCATTTTTTTTAAATAAAATTCATGAGGTTATCTCGGTATGATGACCCGAGTCATGAATTCGACGGATTAACTCAAGTACTTTTTTATTTTATTTTCTTAATTGATTTTTTTTTATCCCATCATTCAACATTGAGTTAAATGAAAATGAAAATTTATATTCTATTTCGTTTTACTTTCAATAAGATTATTTCGGTTTTATAATTTGGATTGCAGGTTTGACATGTTAACTCGGGTCGTCTTTTTATGTATTCTTTTAATTGAATTATTTTTAATTTCATCATTAACATTATATTGATTGAGAATTAAGTTTTATAATTTATCTTGAGTTATTTTTCATGGAGTTATCATAGTTTTATAATCTAAGTTGCAGATTTGACATATAACCTAAATTAACAAAAATCAATTTAATATAAACTATCTTAATATTAGAAAATATATCATTTTAATTTTTTTAGTCATACTATATTTTTACGAGTTACATGAATTGCTCTTGGTTCTATAAAATTAATAAAATTATACTAAATCAAGCCTCTTATGATTCCTTTTTTTTAAGTTCTTCACTTGAAAAAAAATATTAGCAACATGTTAAGTTTTGTTTTTGTGTTTCAAAAATATTCTTGAAAAAATTTAAATTTTTTTTTATTTTTATTTACTTTAAATTAATATTTTTTAGTATTTTTAAATTATTTTAATATGCTGATATCAAAAATAATTTTTAAAAAATAAAAAAATATTATTTTTATAAATAAAATTTTTTTAAAAAACAACCTCAGGAAAATTAATCCTTTACGCTAACCTCTCTGGATTCATCATGATCAATTTTGTTGCAACACCTGCGCTGTTCTTGTCATTGACATGGTGTCCTGGGTCCACCACTCAACGTTATTCCTACTCTAGCATTGTTTTTCAACATAAAAATGATGGCCTTTCCTCGCAACATCACAACAATAATAATGTAAAAAAGAAAAAGAAACATTATAAAAGATTATAATTTTTAAAAAACATTATATATATATCGCTATATCAAACACGCACTTTCAAAAAAAAAAAAAAAATACAGTCAACAAGGGAGACAGAGAGTGAGAGAAGGTGAGAGGTTTGTCTTCAGCTGCTGCTGCTACTAACAATTAACAATAAAAGATTATTTTTTACTCTATTTCTCTCTCTTAATTTGGTGGGTTTTTCCTTTTTTCTGCAGTTAGAGACTACCCATCAGTTGCTGTTACTCCTTCAAGAGAGAGAAAGAGAGATAAAGCAGAGATTTTTAGAGAGATGGTGACTTGTACTGAGATGGGATCTCACAATCAGTGTTGCTTAGGCAGCCACTGCTACTATCTGCACTGTTAACTGCCACAACTGTTTTTCCATTGAAATCCTCCAAATCCTCATTTTCCTCCCCCGGGTAATTATCACAAACGCCAATGTCATATCTGCCCATTCTCCCATTTAACTTCTTATTACTATCACTGAATTTCTCTTCGTGTTTCTCCCAACTTCGATGTTTTGCCTTATAAAGTTTAGATCTCTTGCCTTTCTTTTTGTTGGTTTATTGAAAAACATGGAAATGGGTATTTTTTGTTTTCTTGATTTTGGATACGGGTTTTTTGTTTTTAATAGAATGTTACTATTATATTTGTTTTGTTTGTGTCATATTGGCAATCTGTTTGCATAAAAGTGGAGAGCTTTAGATTTGGATCGTGGTAAGATTAACAATTTAGAGCGTTTTGATGATGAATCAGGACTCAATTGTTATCTAACATAGTGAATATGGTTGATTTTCTCTTTCATGTTTTTTATCAGCCAACATGCAAATGGATTTTTAAGTGCTGACGTTCCATCTTGTCTCTGACCGATGTAATCAATGAATTTTTGCTCAGAAGTTATGAATCTCTACATTGTGGATTGATCTATGGAAATGTTATGAATTGTTTGGGCACTATGTTTTATTCCCTGGATTTATGTTTTGAAGTATTCAATTCATGCAATGTGGGTTGATGCAGGGAAATGTTTTGAATTGTTTGGAATTAAAAATAGAGGATATGTTTAATTCCATGGCTGCTTTTTCTTGATATCATTATGGCCTTTGGTTGTAGGGAAAAAACAAAGAACAGAAGTTTTGAGTTGTTAATTTTAATGAGTGCCCTAGTGATTGTGATGAAAAAGAAGAATAATAATTGACGAGGTACCCATCAAACCGTAAAAACTGTAAAGGAGAGTGTTACGTTTTAAGTTTATTTGTTGTAATCTCCTATAAGAGCTGTTGATGAACTTAACAGTAGCGTGTTTGTTGGAGAATGATATGGAATTGACAATCTTAGCTGTTAACGAGGAACCTTTTGATTTACAAATAACAAAAAAGTAGTATCTGGATGCCTCTTGGAGAATCATATAAAATTCACAAATTTTGTTATTCATCTTTATTGATTGCAACATTGCAGTGGAAATGCACTCAGGAAAAGATTCGTAGCAAACATAAATGTGTGAGGTTTACAAATTTTTTGTTGTTGTTTTCTTTACTTCATTTATCAGACAAATATTTAAATTAAATCATTCCTTTTGTTGAAAAGAAGGCTTTCAGTTTATGATTGCTCATGATGATTAATTCTAATGGTTGAGAAATGAGTAATCACTTCAATTTTCTTTTTCCTGCTTCTTTTTTCAATTTCAGTGGGACTTTGAGAATCGTTTTGACAACTTACTAGTTCATCTTGTGCGTTATTGGGTTTTCTTAAAGAAGCTTGATGGGTTCCAGATACCCATCTCATCGACTGGGCAATGGCCTTTTTGTATCTGGTCGACCCGAGCAGCCAAAAGAAAAGGCTCCAACGATGAGCTCAACTGCCATGCCTTATACAGGAGGTGATATTAAGAAATCAGGAGAGTTGGGGAAAATGTTTGATATCCCTACGGATGGCTCTAAGTCTAGGAAATCTGGGCCAATAACTGGTCCTCCTTCAAGGACTGGATCTTTTGGAGGGGCTGCTTCATTTTCAGGTTCAGTGATGTCAAATGCTGCTCTTCGTGCTGGCTATACCACATCAGGTCCTTTATCCTCTGGAGGCTTGCCTGGTTCTGCTTCACTAAAGAAATCGAGTTCTGGACCACTAAATAAACACGGGGAACCTGTAAAGAAGTCCTCTGGCCCTCAATCTGGTGGAGCAACACGGCAAAATTCTGGATCTATTCCATCAGTCCTGCCAGCGACCGGTCTCATAACATCTGGACCTATTTCTTCAGGACCACTAAATTCTTTTGGGGCTCCTAAGAAAGTGTCTGGTCCCCTGGAATCCACAAGTTCAATGAAATTACACAGCTCCTCCATCAGTAACAACCCAGCTGTGACTACTTTAAGTCAGGATGATGACTATTCTGTGAGGAGGAACTTCCCGAAAACAGTAGTATGGTTGGTGATTCTGATTTTCGTGATGGGATTCCTTGCTGGTGGTTTTATTCTTGGAGCTGTTCACAACGCCATCCTCCTCATTGTTGTTGTGGTTCTTTTTGTCATAGTTGCTGGATTAGTTGTTTGGAATACGTGTTGGGGAAGAAGATATATCATGGAGTTCACTGCTCGCTATCCTGATACTGATCTAAGAGCTGCAAAAAATGGGCAATATGTGAAAGTTTCCGGGGTATGTAGTAGGTGCTTTCATTTATTGTTTTTTATGTGCATGCTTGATATCTGCATGCAACTTTTTTTTATTTAATGTAGATTGAGATCTATATTCTTATTGGTTTCCACTAATTGCCCTGCGCCTTTTTCTCCCTTCTCTACACCTGAATCCAATAATGCTTTAACGACTGTGCATTATACTTTCTAATATCTGTGTCTTGAAAAAATGTATATCGATTTCGATTTTTTTATCGTTTTCTCTTATGCATAATTACATGATATTGATCATAATGTTTACTCTCTTGCAATTGCTGAAGGTGGTTACCTGTGGTAATGTCCCTTTGGAGTCTTCGTTCCAAAGAGTTCCCAGATGTGTCTATACCTCTACAAGATTATATGAGTACCGTGCATGGGGTTCAAAACCTGCCAGCCCTGGTCATCGCCATTTTACATGGGGATTGAGATCATCAGAGGTGGGAGAGGATGGCTTTGTATTTTTGATTGCCTGTGCTGCAGTTTCTTTTCCAGAGTAATTTTGCGAGTTTGTATCTTTTGAACATGTAGTGTTGAAGAGACTATTCCCTCAAACACACAAAGGATTTTAACACATACACTAGCTTCCTACGAGTTGGCTGGGTTTTTCTTATCCAAATATCTGGATAGGTGCCCTTTTGAAACTGTTAGTCCCCTCTTACTAACCAAGCCCCCCTTCTGTTGGCAAAAATCCTAGTTATTTGAAACTTCAAACTGAATTTACTCCAGGAGTAGTAAAAAGCAATAGTTATTTGAAACCTTGACCACTCTGAGAAACCATAATTCTTCAACCATCAATTATTCCCTGTCTTTCCTGTGTAGGTTACATTCAGAAACAGGGACTACTCTAAACATAGAAAATCGTAGTTTGGATCTTTTATACTAGAAAAGAATATAAACCCACTAAATAAAGGAAAATGATCCTTATTCCTCTTATTTTGATTTTTGGCCGCATCACCTTCCCTTTCCTATTTCACTACATTCGATATTAGTTTTCAATATTTGCGATGATGAATGGACATTTACATTTGGAGCAAGTGTTTTGCCTTGAATTTCCATGTTTTTAAAAGGATATATTTTTTTTTTTTGCAGAGGCATGTTGTTGACTTCTACATCTCTGATTTCCAATCTGGTTTAAGAGCACTGGTTAAGACTGGCAGTGGCACAAGGATAATCCCTTTTGTTGACGATTCCTTGGTTGTTGATATTAACCCTGAAAAGAAAGACCTGTCTCCGGAGTTTGTCAGGTGGTTGGGAAAGAAAAACCTTTCAAGCGATGAGCGTTTACTGAGACTGAAAGAAGGGTAAGCTCTCTCCTTGAAGAATTAGGTCATCAAGTATTTTATTTCTCTACGTACCCTTAGGTTGGAGCTTGAACCAGAAAACATGTTAGATGTTTATCATAGTGATTTTTTATAGTCCCCTTGTCAAGGTAAGGCATCATCGTGATTTTTATTAGTTGAGGATCTATAACCATTGAACTGTTTTTAGGTATTTTGGATGTTTTGGAGTTTTGAAACTGCAGCCATGGCTATTGCAGGTGCATCAAAGAAGGCAGCACTGTTAGCGTGATGGGGATTGTTCAGAGAAATGACAACATGCTGATGATAGTCGCACCTCCGGAGCCATTGGCAACTGGATGGCAATGTTCCAGATGCATCTTTCCAGCTAGCCTTGATGGTATTGTTTTGAGATGTGAAGATACATCAAATGATGATGTCATACCTGTGTAGTTAGCGGTATCCAGAACCAAAACTTAATTGATTTCCAGATGTGATTGTGGTTTTATTTTGCTGTTAATTTCCCCCCCAACATGTTGTATAGATTTCCTTTCCCATTCTTTTAGAACGTCGGCTCTCGTTAAAAAGCCAACCTCGATTCTTTTTTATTTTTGAAGAAAAGAGAGATGGCATTGCTTGATGTGCCCTGAAGTTGAGATCCATGTATTTTATGATCTTACTAGCAACTATATCTATTTTTTTTTTTAGAAATGAAGAATCATAATGTAAAATTAAGAGTTTTCATCGTATTGTTGAAAACTAAAATGTTGACTTGAGTGGAATGCTCAAGGAAAAAGCAAACAAGTGATCAACATCCAAATGATGATCTTAATCGGAGGTATTTAATAATTTATGCATGTGGTATTGTTGATTCTGGCCAGTAAGCCCTTGATCATTGTTTCAATCTTTCAGGGTTTGGCTCATCCTCATCGATCGTACTCGTTGTCGTTTCCTCGGCGGATCATATTTTGAGGGCAACATCAGGTGAAATTTATTAAATTCTTCCTAGTATACTAACGGATGTGTGTTTTAAGATTGTGTGAGCGAGAACCTAGGTACAGTTAGTTTTTGTAATGAATTTTTTTTCTTTTGAATTAATTTTTTTTTATTTTTTTTATTTTAATATATCAACATCAAAAATAAATTTTTAAAAATAAAAAATATTATTTTGATATATTTTTAAATAAAAATTATTTTAAAAAATAACCTCATTAAATAATATCTTAGTAGTTGACATGTAAGTTGATCAAAGTATATTCTTTACTTTTTTATTTTTTATTTTTAAAAAAAACACCAACTCCAGGCCAACAATGCTGCTGCTGCTGCTGCTGCTTCTTATTTCTAGTTTCTGTGGCGCTACCAAATTGATGTTGAGCACTGCCCTCCTCTCCTAGTACATTCACGAGAGATAAGAATAACAGGGAAGACAATTACAAAAAGTAAATGCGGAGCCTGTTCATAAAAAAAAATAAAATGTTGTATGAATATTGTAGAAAGCAGTGGTTAAACATTCAAATCGAACAAATCAAATTTTAGTTCAAGAGTTTGAAAAATAGAGCCGGTTGTTAACATTATCACCGAATTGTGTTGATTACGACTTGTTGAGATTTGAAGGAAAGGAGGCAATATCTTTTTTCTTTTTTTTTTAAAAAAAGACTTCAGTCGTAAGAAAACTTAATCGTGTCATGATAATGTCCCTTTCCATTTTAACAAGTTGAGGATGCGCAGGAGACAGGGTTTTGCCCACGAAAAAGAAAGCAATACCAATACAACGAGGCACCAAGTCACTGATTACACGTATTTCTGACTTGCCATGCAACAGACAACCAACGACCTACCCTTTTACCAGTACAACGAGAAGTAAATAACAAGCACCGTCTGATGATCGTGGTTTGAAAAAATAAATTAAAAAAAAAACTAAAAATCATCAAATTTTAAAAGGGTTTTCGGTGGAAGCAAGTATGACTGCGCTACATCGGACAATATGAACAAACTGGACCTCAATTGCCTAGACATGGCATATGGTTGTGTGGTATGTGGATTTTGTGCCTCGGAGGTCTCACTTTCCAGGTGTGAGAGGAGGAGCGTGAAGTCACATGCATTAAACAAATGTCAGAAAAGGAGTGGTCTCATAGGTCTTGTCCTTGATCTTTATGTTCATGAATATTTCACAAGCAAATTTTGCTTTATCATTCCAATTGTATTGGATCATGCTGTCTCACAAATATCCTGGCTTTTGAGATGATCAGACCAGACCTGACCTAATCTCCCAACACTCCTACCTTGAATAGACTACTGTTAACTTTTTTTTCTAAAAAAATGAAAATTTATTTAAGAAATGAGGTGTCCCCACAAAATGTGTAAAAGGGCAGCTTCAAAATTTCACTCATCATCCAGACCCTATCTGGTCACTTCATTGAGCCAACAACAGAGAGGGAAATGTGGGGTTGTTCGTTTGTTTGAGCTATTAACTATTACTGTTGTTGTTGTTGTTAATTACCTAGAATTTTTTTAATTGGGATTAGTATATTCTTGTTTAACGTTAGTGGTGCTTATAAAAAATATTTATCTTGATAAATAAAAATAAAATATTTCCTTTTAAAGAGACTTTGGAGGGGCTTTTTTGCCAGACGAGACAACTCACTGGTTGTCGCGGCTCTCTCAAGTGACATTCACACGCACAAAAGAAAAGAGAGCGAGAGAGAGAGAGAGAGAGGGAGGGGGAGGGAGAGACTCATTAAGTAGTTATTAAGTGGATTCATTTTTTAGAGAGAGAAAGAAAGGGGTGGCTTTTTAGAGAGGGAGAGGTTTTGGTTTGGTTAGTACTAGGAGTACCATAACAATTGTTTTTGTCTTTTGATTCACTTTAGCCGTGCTGTTGCTGTTATTGTTGTCTTCCCATAATTTTCTCCAGATTTCAACAACAACTCTCTCTACTGTCTGTTAAGGTACGTGTTGGGAAGAAGAAATATGATTTCCTTTTTAATCCTATTTAGTCCTTTTTTTCACTTCTCTCAAAACACCTGAAAAGGATGATTCTTTTCTTAGATCTCTCCCATTTTCTTGCTTTTGGCTTAAAATGGTGATCTGGGTTTGGTTTGTTTTCTTGATTTGAGCTATAAAGTTGGTTCCTTTGATAGATTTTGATAATTTGAGTGTGCAGGTTGTTTTTATTTTTGTTTATTTCTGCTCTCTGTTTTTATTGACTCCTAGATTTTCCATTTTTTCGTTTACATATAGTGAAATCTCACTATCGGTCAAGCTCTTACCTTTTGAAATCTCTACTTTTTTATTAGATCTCTATGATTTTCATGGTTTTTACTCAAAATGGCAGTATTGGAGTGCTTTATTTCTTAGATTTGGTCTATATATTCTAGTTTTTTAGGTGTTTTGTGATTTACTAACTTAGGATGGAAGGTCAGGTATCTCGCTTTTGGGGTGTGAGGGATTTTAGTTCAATGTCTGCCTGAGGTGGCTGGAAAAATGCTGTAAACAGAAGAATAACTGGACTTTAAACCTAAGCTGTTAAACTTAGAACATTTGGGGTTCCTTGTTTCAGAATTCTTGGTCTTTCCTCGGTTATGCTTAAATACTGATTTTGTAACTCTTAGTTCATTCATTTGGAATTTTGGATGATGGATTTTGGTTCTATGCATGATATATGTCAATAAGTTGCACGGTTGACTTTTATGAAAACAGAACTTGACGGTGCTAATATGTTATTTTGATTTCTAACTCTACAATAGATGTAGCAAATTTAAAATTGTACATTTTTTTTGTTATTTTGAGTTTCTTTGAGCTAAATTCCTTTAGCCAACCCGGTTCTCTTCTTCTTGCTTTAGATCTTCCATGATTCTATGATATGAGAACGCAATTTGAATGGTATTTTGGGAGAATATTGGGTTAACCTGGATCTTCAGACCTTTTTCATTGTTGGAGTGTACTTTAGTTTTTTTTTTTTTTTTTTTTTGGGGGGGGGGGGCTCTTATTAGTTATCCCCTCTTTGGTTTGCTTGCTGAGAAGCTGTAGGAACATAGAAGATAATTTCTAAGGCTCATCCTCAAGAGCATGGAAATGGCTTAGCTTATTTGCTGAGTTTACTGAAATTTGGGATAGTTTTTTCAGTGGGCTCCCGATACTTCATTAGGGTTTTTGGCTGTTATTGTTTGGTGATTTGATTTTGGGCAGCTTTCTTGGTGTTTGGTTCTTTTGGATTGGTCATCTTCATTTTCTTTACTTACTCGAGATAGGTGTCCAATCAGACTTCTTTGATTGGACACGTAATTGGTGCTCTTTATCTCATGGGTCTTGGCAATTAACTACTGTGACCACCTATGTTCTAGATAGGTGCTTTTTAGGTTATTGGAATCTTTTGTGCTCTTCATGCATTTTTATGGCACGCTGTACCCATTTTGTCTACTAAATTTGTATTTTCATTGGTTATTAATAGCTCTAAAGAATATGTCAAGAATTGTTTATTTCCAAAGAATTTGTCTAAATACTAAAATGTTTTTTCTTTGTATACGTAGGAGGGCTTTGACCATTGCATCACTATACGCAGTGGTATTTGTTTCATAACATCTCCTGTGGTCTCCTAAAGTATCTAGATGGGTTCTCGGTTCCCATCTCATCAGCTCAGCAATGGCCTTTATGTATCAGGCCGGCCTGAACAGCCGAAGGAGAGGGCTCCAACAATGAGCTCTGTGGCCATGCCATATACTGGTGGTGATATCAAGAGGTCTGGAGAGTTGGGCAAAATGTTTGATATTCCTGTAGATGGCTCAAAGTCTAGGAAATCCGGACCTATAACTGGTGCTCCTTCAAGGACTGGGTCGTTTGGAGGAGCTGCTTCACATTCAGGGCCAATCATGCCTAATGCAGCTGCCCGGGCAGCCTATACTACATCAGGTGCTGTATCATCTGGAGGAACTGGTCCAGTTTCATTAAAAAAATCAAATTCAGGACCCCTAAATAAGCATGGAGAGCCAGTAAAGAAGTCATCTGGCCCTCAGTCGGGTGGAGTGACGCCTTCTGGCCGCCAAAACTCTGGTCCCCTTCCTCCTGTTCTTCCTACTACCGGTCTGATTACATCTGGTCCTATATCTTCAGGCCCACTGAACTCGTCCGGGGCACCTCGGAAGGTATCTGGTCCTTTAGAATCTATGGGGTCTATGAAAAATCCAGGCTATGCTGTTATTCACAATCAGGCAGTGACTGTTCTTAGCCAAGATGATGACTTTTCCTTCAGAAAGAACTTCCCAAAGCTGATATTGTGGTCATTGATTCTACTTTTTGTAATGGGTTTCATTGCTGGTGGTTTTATCCTTGGAGCAGTCCATAATGCCATTCTCCTAATAGTTGTTGTCGTTCTTTTTGGTGCTGTTGCCTCTTTTTTCATATGGAATACTTGTTTCGGGAGAAGAGCTATCATGGCTTACATTGCGCGTTACCCAGATGCTGAGCTACGAAATGCAAAAAATGGGCAATTTGTGAAAATTTCTGGGGTATGCATCTTTTTTTCCCCTAAAATTTGTTTTGGTATGTCAGCTAGTCACAGTTGTGATGAATTTATTTTGACATGTTTATACTCATCTGCTCTTATTTAAGTAGATTTACTTTTTCATGACTCTCCTTTCCGAAGCCCCCCCCCCCCAAAAAAAATAAAATAAAATAAAATCATGCCTGTTTACAAGTTGCAATGCAGATTTCTGCATGTCATTAATTGTCACTGATGTTTTCAAAATGTAATGAAGAGTTTGTATTCAGTTTAATGCATATGATTTGCAAAGGAAAGCTAATCTTCATTCAAAATAATTTCAGAACCAAAATTATGTATATAGAAGGGGCAATGGGTATCAACTGGAAGTGAAAACATAACTCCCCAATTTTTTGTTTTATTTGTGTTTAGAGGTGAATTTCCAGGGATCTGTCTGAGTGTGCGCACTCACATTGCATGATCATAAGCAGTTTAGCATTCACTGCTCAGTTAACTCTGTATTGGTTTATAACCTGATGGATGTGTGACAATGCTTGATCTTGCATACCTATGTAATATAACTTGTGACATGAATCTGTTTTGGCAGAAGGATATTGTTCTGGGAGGAGTGGGCAGATGAGGGTTAATACTTAATATACTGTTTTTCTCAAGTACATTTTTGATTGACGTTGATGGAATTTCTTTACAGTGCATGTCTTCCAATATGTTTGGAGGCACTGGTTTTGTTGTTTTAGTTATTGATTACCACTTTTTTATGCTCAAGTAATTCATATACACGACTATTGTGTTTTTAAAGGTGGTCACCTGTGGTAACATGCCCCTGGAGTCATCTTTCCAAAGAGTTCCTAGATGTGTATATACCTCCACGAGTTTGTACGAGTACAGAGGATGGGACTCAAAAGCAGCCAACCCAACTCATCGTCGTTTCAGTTGGGGTCTCAGATCATTAGAAGTGAGTGATTGAAATATTGATTAGATAAATTTTGATGGACTCTATCGTGCATGTAAGTAATTGGCACATCTCTTAGGTTTTATGGAAAATTTTGTTAACCATTAGTGTTTACTGTAAATAGATTGTTTTCTCATTTTAAATTTTGTATAACTTGGGAAATATCTTATACCTTTCACCTCATGCATGTAGACAAAAATGGTGATTGCTACAAATTGTCTCTGCTTCATTTTTCTGGAGAATGTCTGACCTTGTTATTGTTGCCAACAACATCTTTTCTGCTTATCATGATTAGTTGTTTTGCTTTGTTTTATTTGGCTCTTGGATTGGTTGTAATGACATATCGATTCAAGATGCCCTTTCATGCCACTTTCTACAGACTGATGTGCCTGTTGATTATAGATTATTTTATTGGGTTTTGAGTTTTTACTGGAAGTTCTGTAAATTTTCTATTTCACAGAGGCGTGCAGTTGACTTCTACATTTCTGATTTTCAATCTGGATTGAGAGCATTGGTTAAAACTGGCTATGGAGCGAGGGTGACTCCTTATGTTGACGATTCCCTTGTCATTGATGCTAACCCGGGTGCTGAAGAGCTGTCTCCAGATTTTGTCAAATGGCTGGGAGAAAGGAATCTTTCAAGTGATGATCGAATAATGCGAATGAAAGAAGGGTAAATGATTTCTTTTTTTGATTTTCTTTCTTTCACCATAGCTCTTGGTCTATGCAAACTCATGTGCCAGTACAAACTCTCTGTTTTTTTGTTTTTCCTCATCTGTAATAAGGATTTTCTGGACACACCTAGTCATATTCAGGAATAGTTTGAGGGGAGGGGAGGGGAGGGGGAAGAATTACTGATCGAGAGGGAAAGGAAGACTGTCCTCTCGCTTATTTAGATTTGCAAGGAGGGGGATGGGAATTAAACAATCTTTTGTTTGGTTAGAAGAGGGGACGGAGCTGATCAGTATAACTTACAAGCTACTTTGTACCCTTGTCGAACAGTTTTTCTATAAAAATAATAGGGTGTGCAGTCCAAGAATTCTAGTTTTTGTTTTACCCTCGATTAGAGATGGTAGCTGTTCAGTACCTTTCAGGCCCTCATGTCTTGTATCTTTTCTGTTATTATTTAGTTGCTTTCGATGAGTTGCATGTAACCTGGAATAACTGTAGATGTTTTATGTGTAGGTACATCAAAGAAGGAAGCACTGTTAGTGTAATGGGAGTTGTTCAAAGGAATGACAACGTGCTTATGATCGTCCCTCCCCCCGAACCGATTACAACTGGGTGCCAATGGGCCAAATGTATTTTTCCAGCTAGCCTCGAGGGTATTGTTTTGAGATGCGAAGACACTTCAAAGAATGATGTCATACCTGTGTAATAGCTTGTGCTGTAGACTCACTTTGGGATTCCCTTTTTTTTTTTTCTTCTCTTTTCCATCTAAATATCGATGGTGGTGGAGGTGATATGGAGGTGGCATTGATGATTGTGATGGACTGGTGGTGGTGTCTTCTTCTTTTCGGTTTCACTAGGTGTATAGTTTCAAGTGTTTTCTGCCATCTTTTTTTCATTTTTTTTAACCTAGGTCTTGAAGGTTGTGATGGGGGTTGGGTTTGATATATTGTAGAGAATTTTACGTGCTTGAGGCAGCGGATTGAGATTATGATAAATAGAAAGAAAAATGTTGTGAGATATTAGTATATTTTCTCAAAGCAGAGATAACTTTGTTGTTTACATGGCAAGTTGTTAAATCATATCAATTGAGCTTCTTGAAGATTCTTCCTCGAGCGATTAATATCTACACTACAGTATCAGTCTGGAAGACTCAAGCTTCTGTGTATTGAAGAGAGCATGCTTAAGCTTTCAGTGGTCTGTAATATTGTGCTCGTTGCTCTTCTTACATCCTTTGGATCCTTTTTCCATCAAAAATCTATGTTCAGGAGTTAAACTACCATGTAAGAATTCCGCGTCTCTCTCAATCTATTAAATCTGTGCGAACCTCCTCTCTCTGTTAGTAGGATTTAATTTTTCCTGTTAGTAAATCAGAAATAAGACTTGCATAATCCAACTCTCCCTTGAGTTATCCCGAGCATTAAATCTTATGCGATTAATTGTGTTCTTAGCAATGAAATTAGATCATAAAGACGTGGAATAGTAATCTTTTTTTATTCTTGTTATCATGAAAGGCTTGGGCCAGATGGCCCAGGTGGTCCTTGTCCCGTGTTCTTAAATCCATATCTCCTTTCATAGCATGTTCATTCGAAAAACTAAAACTAAAGAGTTAATTCGGCCACGCGTGTTGAAAACGCAATTGATCAAAAGAATATCTTTTCTGATTTCTTATTAAGAAATAAAAGTGAGTTAACTCAGTGATTAAATAGTTAATCTAATAATTAATATCCTTTATATAATTCAATAATAATTCCAGGAGTGGCCTTTACATATGAACATGTCAAATCATACCTCTTAATTACGAGGCATCTCCTTAAAATATCTTAATGGATTAACTCTCTTAAGAAGAATTTAATGGAGTAAATTAACTTCTCATTAATGGAGGGGAGAGATTAACATGATGCTGATTTGTCGAGCGTAGTAAGTCGAGTTATAGAGGACCTAATTGAAAACAATCCAATAGATAGATCTCCTTTCTTGCCCAAGCCTAAAAAGAAACTAATATAAAATGAACCGACATCCGGTTGGCATCTTCTGTCTCCCAAGATCTCTCCTTTTTCTTGAGAAAGATTACAGGTCAGATTTTTACAGTGACACAAGGCTCCTACTTCACCTTCTCTGTTAAGCTTTTTTTCTCTCTAGAGCCAAATGTGCATGCACATATAAATATACAGAGGGAGATGGTAAGGTCATCAGGGAAGCAAAAATCAACAAAACTGGTCATAGTTTGTGTGGTTCTATTAGGGTTTGGCCTGATTGGTGATTATCTGTGGGCATCTTCTCCACATCTTGCTTCTTCTTCTTATATATCCAACCGGGTTCCTCCTAAATATCCTCAATCCAATGTCATAATTCCAAAACAAGAACCACATCTTGCTGACACTAAACCCCAAAAAATAAAGGTACGATCTTTTTTGCTTTACTTACAATTTTAGCACTGCCCATTCGAGTGTTTTTGCAGTTTCGGAGCTTTTTTTTATGGTTATGGGAGTAATGTAGGAAAAAGTTGAATGCTTTGTTGTTTATTACTGTTGTTATGGTGGGGGCTGATAAAGCTACAAGTTTTTTTGGTTCAATTTAGGTTTGTAGCGTAATCCATTTATGTAATGCCCGTTTGCTTTGTGTTTATGGTGAAATCACGGATGTCTAGGAAAGGTTAAGAATAGTTGTTTGTTTGTTTGTTTATGTGTGCAGGTAGATGGTGTCCATGATCGATCCTTATCGGCTACATTTGCTGATTTGCCTGCACCGGAACTGAAATGGGAGAAAATGGCTAATGCACCTGTGCCTCGGCTGGATGGGGCTGCAATACAAATTAAGGATCTTCTATATGTTTTTGCTGGATATGGAACAATTGATTTTGTGAGAAACCTTTTCCACCTCTTCTACTATTCTTGTTCACTATGGTTTGACTTTGTGTGTGTACCTGCTAATTTTTGAGGTGGAACTTCTCTTGGAATTAACAGGTGCATTCACATGTAGATATTTACAATTTTACTGGTAATACCTGGGGAGGGAGATTTGATATGCCTCAAGAAATGGCTCATTCACACTTGGGAATGGTCACAGATGGGAGATACATTTATGTTGTCACTGGACAATATGGTCCTCAATGCAGAGGGCCTACAGCTCGTAATTTCGTGCTAGATACGGAGACAAGGAAATGGCAGGATTTACCTCCTTTACCAGTTCCTAGGTATGTGCACGTGTCAAAATAGTTTGAAATGAACTTTAAATTGTGTGCAAGACATTGGCTGATCTTGCAACAGCATAATTTGACTGTTTGTTGTTTTTTCTTTGAGAAATGGATTATCTTATGCTTTTTGCATAGTCATCTGCCTTATCTTGGTGGTTCTTATTCTGAATTGAAATGCAATGTGTCAGTGATGGAATGTACTGGTGGCTTTAAATAGTTGAAGCCAAAATTAGTTCATGCTCTGTATTTTTTCCTTTGCTCTTTGGTAAATGGTTCTGAACTTTAATGTAATAACATTCAGATATGCACCAGCAACTCAACTTTGGAGAGGTAGACTCCATGTGATGGGTGGTAGCAAGGAAAATCGGCACACTCCAGCATTAGAGCATTGGAGTCTTGCTGTAAAGGATGGGAAAGCATTGGAAAAGGAATGGAGGACTGAGATACCAATTCCTCGTGGAGGACCACATCGGTTTCTGGCCAATCTTAGTCTTATTATTTCCGCATTTAGTTATGTTGTTTGGTTTGGAATGAATTCCCAATAGGCTATTATAGTTTCACTAATAAAACATTTTATTGTTGATAGTGTTTCTGTCAATCAAGTGATCACAATTTGTAACCATCCAGTGAAATGACCGAGGAAATAGTTCACAACTGAAGCTTGTTTATGTTTTTAATTTATGCGTCTATGCAGGGCTTGTGTCGTGGTTAATGATCGACTTCTCATTATTGGTGGTCAGGAAGGTGATTTTATGGCCAAGCCAGGATCACCTATTTTCAAATGCTCTCGTAGGAATGAGGTATATTGACTAGTGATCTTTATATACAAATCCTATATGACTTCTTCTGTAGATTGCATCGACATTCTCTATCCAAGCTTTTAAGTAGTCCCCTAAAACTTTTTCAAGTTTTCTTGGTTTGCTCATGTTTGATAAGAAGAAAATGAGAGAGCCTAACATCACTTGTCTTTCAATTTTATATGAAATAGAACTTAATATGAAACGGAAAAGAAAAACATGATGTATCGTTGATTTGGTGATTATCTTGTATCATTAAGCTTTATAAGTTTGTTTCAACTATGCTCAATCTCCTTTATTTGTGTAACCAACCTTGAGACCTAATGTTTATATTTTTGAATTAACTTTTAGGTATATTATCACTAAAACATTCCATGTTTATGTTGTAACTCGGAGAAATTTGTCTTCACATCCCTTCTCTCTTTCCCTCTGCTTTTATTTAATGGTTTCGGCTCATTATGAGTCTTTTGTTGTTTCAGATAGTATATGATGAGGTCTACATGCTGGATGATGAGATGAAGTGGAAACCTTTATCTCCTATGCCAAAGGCTGACTCTCACATTGAATTTGCTTGGGCAATTGTTAATAATTCCATTGTTATTGCTGGAGGCACCACTGAAAAACACCCTATAACTAAAAAAATGGTCCTGGTTGGTGAAGTTTTCCAGTTCAACTTGGATACACTGGTATGAAATTTATGTTTCTTATGTGCTTCCAAACTAGTTTGGCATCAAGGCTTGGTTGTTGTTTTTGGATGTTCTCCCAGACAATTTACATAACCCAACATATTTCTACACATCAAAGTACCTGCAATTTACACAATGCCCCAGGCGTAATCTGTAATGGGTTTTGTACATAACCCTACATATCTCTATACATGTGTTAAATGCTTGTGCATACACTTCAAGACGCGCACATCCATTTCTTGTCTGGTTGCCGCCATTGGAAGGATATTGGCTTGCTGCTTTCTAGTTGCTTTCATCTGCCTGTCTTGAATGGTTTTTTAAACTTTGAATTGAAATTCTCCAAAGATTTGATGACATATTATAGACTCTAGCATGCATTCTCTATTTGTTAAATCTTAGGCTCTATTCTTTTTTCCTGGTGGAAGGCTTTGTACAGGAACAGCCCAATAATTGGTTGAAATCTTTGTTCGCTGATGATAGTCAAGAAACTTCAGATTTAATTTATCGAAGTGTGGAGATTGATTCGGTAAATGATAGCATTGTATTTGGTATTGGATTTGTTCAGATTACGAAGATGTTAAGGAATACCTTGAAAGTATTGTCAGAGAACAGCTGATGTGATTTTTCTGTTATCCTTCTGACCCCAGAAGGACAAGAAACTTTTCCTCCCCGTGTTTCATGATTCGGGTCACTGCTACCTGAACTTGACTGCCCTATCAAGCTTTGTTGACCAAGAATAGCAATGAATTAGTATTGGTTCAGGTGAACACCAAAATCTAGAAGTGATAAGAACCTGATCAATTTCACAATCGGTTTGTGGCAGCTTCTACGTGCCATGTGCTTGTGTCTCCCAAAAGTCCGTTAGAAGTTTGTCATGTTAATGCCTGCTCCAGAATCTGACAAACTTTTGTCATATCATTGCAGTCACAACAATATGGATATCTAGATCACATTTTTTTAGCTGCATTAACCTGTGCCTTTTTTTCTTCTCCCCCCTCTGTAAATTGATTTCTGTTACAACGAATGGTATTATATAACTTGTATTTTTATGTCATAAATGCCTGCAGACATGGTCAGTAATCGGAAAACTTCCATATCGTGTCAAAACTACACTGGTTGGATTCTGGAACGGATGGTTGTACTTTACATCAGGACAGCGAGATAGAGGACCAGATGATCCAGCTCCAAAAAAAGTAATTGCAGATATGTGGAGAACCAAACTGAAATTGAACTCATGACCGATATCTGTTTCTTCTTTGGTAGGATAGCCCCTCCTATCTAACCAATTGATGTCTCATCATCAAGGCAAATATTTATCTGTATCATTCTTCCACGCATTTTTGTGATTTTTGTCAACATTTTTTACTCCCCAGTGCAAGTCAAGGAATGAGGGAAGTAGCAATTCTTCCCGATGTGTTGTATCAGCTTGAGAATATACTTCACTGTAACATGGAAAGCGCATTATTAGATTTTATTTCTGGAAAAATAATAAAAATATGTGCCCTTTTCAATCCCATCTCTGGCTTCAAATTCTCGTGATTACAAGTATTTGGTGAACGCGCACCTTCGTCTGTCAACTGTTGAAAAGAATGTTTCTTTGATGCGTGAGATTATGGCTGGGTCGTCTGGTGACCAGCGTAAAGCATGGTGATCAAGATAATGCGTGTTTGGCGGCTAAAACATTGTTCCTTGAAAATTTAAAATTTAATTCTACTTAAAATTATTGTTTTTAGATCGGATGTTAAAAGCAAATTTTATAAAATTAAAAGAATGTTATTTTTAAATAAAAAATTATTTATAAAACAATCACTATAATAACTTCAAGACATAACCGCAGGGAAGTCTAGGATTTAAGTCCTATTCTTGGATAGTCTGTAAGGTTTATAACTATTGAGTGTCAACAAGTATGGTTTTTTTTTTTTTTTTAATTATTATTATTATTCTTAACAAAAAGCAAGATCGATTTTCGTCTATCAAATGACATGACCTGAAACAATCAGTCCAAACTATGGAGGGCTAATTGTGCTAGTCCAAAAGGACTCATGAATACTCACTCCACTGCTTTAGTGCTCGGAGCCTGAATTTATAGAAATAACAAGTTGACGGAAAAATGAGGCTGAGGCTGATGATTTTCATTCTGATCCTGGAGGCAGTGACTCAATATGGATCACTTCCATGGCCTCCCTCAAGATTTGTCTAAAATAGGCATAGTCTAGCATTATTCATATTTTATTCATGAAACATGTACAAAGCAGATGATTGAGCTGCATGAGGGCTACCATCTACAGGGCTAGGAATTATGGCCTTTTGAGTGATCATTTGGAAACACTCTTATGTTAACTCAGCACCTTACTGCTCCTGTTTCCAGCTCAAATTTTACCAGAAAGAGCTCCCCATCAAACCTCAACTCAGATGCTTCGGCAGGGTGAAGTAAGCTATCCACCATTCCACCAAAAACGTACAAGCGACGCCCTGAATGATCTGCACAGGCTCGATGGAATGATCTGCAGTTGGGTTTATAACCCTTTGCCTTGAGCCTCCTCCACATATTTGCTTGTAATCCCCTTGAGTTTAATGGAGTTGACTGCTCTTTAATTGATGGGATCTTACTAACATCTAACACCCAAAAATCTCCCTTCCTGTGTCTCTGTGAATCTTCACCTCCATAGATTAGCAGCCGACCTCCCAAAATTAGTGTGGCTGAGTGGCCAACTCGAGGGAGGGAGCCTCCTTCAGGTATGTCTTGCAAATTATAGAGCATCTGTACCCACTTGAGTTGATCCTCAGACGCTTGCAAGAGCCAGACATCATGCAGCACATCATACCCCAAACCTCTTCCTCCAAATAGAACAGTTCCTGTTCCTTCGATACATGTCAATGTGTGTCCTGAACGAGGTGGAGGTGATGGATGAGCCACCAGCTCTATCCACGTTCCAGAACAGAAATTCTCTGAAAGTTCTAGAATCCAAGTATCTCCCAATCTAAGGCCGTACAATCCAATGCCTCCATGGATGACCATTGTCCTTTTATCAACGCAACAAGCAGCATGAGCCCCACGGGGTGGTGGTGCTACGGAGCTCACATCAAGCAGCCTCCATGACAATGTTGTTATACCAAGGTTCTCACTAAGTACTACTTGCCCCACCCATGTATCATTTTGACGCATCCCACGATCATTAATTCCTCCAAAGAGCACAAGATTTTCGCCAATGACGGCGCAAGTATGCCCAAATCTCCCACTCGGAATTCCTGAGGTAACCTTCTGCCATTTCAGCATTCTTTGAAAATCTTTACCTATGTATGCCATCCATGTATCATCGAGATCTCGCCCTGCGAAAAAGACCAACACAACAAAAACAAGAAATGGTTATACACCGAAGCAATTTGACATAAACAGGTAAAAATAAATAAATGCTGAACAGCTTCAGAAAAATCAAGAGAATGATGATCGTTCAATTATTGTCCATTTTCACTAAAAGTTTTCCCGATGGGGCCTGCTGAAATGATTCAACCATCCTTCCACAATATTATTATAACTCAAACTGCTAATAAATATTGGAATATATGAACAAAGTGCATTGTGGGATGTGTTTTCCATTTCACAGTGCAGGAAGCGAGAACGGATGCTGAGATTGATTAGCTTCTGGAATTGACGCCTTTACTAGTTGCAATTACTTTCAAGTTCAAGGATGAGGGTCACTGTACTTTATCAGAAATGGACAATTAAATTGATTCTAATGAACGTTTTTTACTGGAAAAGCAGCAGCAGAAAACATTGTGGAATAAGTAGATCATTGCTGCCATACAGTAATCTGGTTGCCAAAATGGGCACTCAAGAAGCATTATAAGAAGTGGGACTACTGCATTTGCAGCTAGCTAGCAAGAAAGAAACCACATCATCACTTCACAATATCTTGTATGTTAAAAAATTTAGCAGAGGAGCATGCTTTAGGCTATAATGCTGCACAGACACATGTAGTTAAATTTATAAACGTAGAAGGCAGCCAGAAACTTATGATGCATAACTTAACTCAACTCAGCACAACGAATGCTCGATTTCAAACTTACCAATATATTGAAGCCATGATCAAGAAGCAAGAAAATTCTCAAGCAATGAAACCCTAATCCATGGTTAGTTGAATCAGGAACACTAGAAATCTGAAGGCAGAACTAATGAGCAGGCATAAACTAATATAAACATCACTTTAGCATCCTTAACCAGCAAATCAAACAGTGAAGCATCACAGACGCACACGGGCACATTTAAGAAACATAACATATTAAGAGATTGGATTTGGGAATCATAACATCTAATCAAATGAAAGATAGGCTGACCTCCTTCACGGCCACCACCAAACAAGACCAGGCAATCAGATACAAAGTTGAGAGAGTGAGAAGCCCTGGGAGTTGGGAGCATCAAGTCACTATCTGGGTCAGGCAGTTTATGGCAAGAAAATGAGTCAAGCTGAGACACCTGCTTGTATAGCCTCATCCATGGCAACTGCTGATTGTTGTTGGTATTGATAGAAGACTTGAAGGCATCCACTGATGTGGACCCCCACTCCCTCCTGCATATGGACTCCCACAGTGTATCAGAAGTTGTCAAGGACCTGAACCTTTTGCAAGTCATGGCAAAGGAGATAAGTGAATCTACAGGAAGCAGAAGCATAATTGTGAAGAGATGGTCATCAGCCAGCTTAACTATCGGTGATGCTGATGATGATCCAATGTTGCTGCTTCTAGGAGTACTCTTTGCCATGAAGAAAGTAGCCATGCTTGTTGTTTTGTAGGATAGTCCTGACTTATGTATTTTTAAGATGTAAGGCTATGGTTATTGGAGCAACTGAGGTATGTGGGATTGTGTTGGACAGAGGGTAGGGAGAAACAAAACATAGTTCTGAAATGGTCTGGTGTTCATCTCATGTCAAAGAATGAAATGGTGAAAATATGGAAGATGGTAAATTCAGTAGACTTGAAAAGAGATAGATCGTGGATAGAAAGATAGGTGATGAGGGGAGCCCATTTCTTTTGTCTGGTACATGAAATGATGAGCAACCTTCATTCTCAACTGTTCCTTGCCACCATGTCATTTTGAAGACAAGGAAGCCAAATGACAAATAGAGACCTTTGTCTATATCTTCTCGCTTCATCTTCTACTCTCTTATCTTTTTTTCTTAAATTTACTGTGCGAGTCCAAATGGGATGTCCTTTTAGAGAAGTTAAAACCCAAAAGACCCTAACATATTACCCAATTCCAGTTTCAAGACTATAGGTTCAGAAACACTTCTCAATTAGGTCTCCCGTCCATGTCCTTTAATTGTTTTGTCAAGTTTCTTCAAAACGAAGCCGCTATACCGCCAATAACATGTGAAGCATTAGGGATCCGATTGAAAGATTGTATTGTCTTGGGACTCAATATAGATTACGGACTATATTGAGGTTTAGATTTACTTTCACTAGATTTCCCTGGCTATATAAAGGTTAGGGATCCACAAGCTGTTTATAGGATCCTTGTACATGACAGAGGAAATGTTTCCAATAGTGAATCATTAGGTGAGAGAGAAGAGGGCAATAGAATTTCGAGTGCCAGGTGGAATAGACATCATCAGGATTGACACTTAAAACGGACCATTAATCTACTACGTGTCATAATTGAAACCGTTGGATACACCGTCATCATCACTAAGACACCAAATGAAGCACTTGTATTAACTTCTAATGGTGGGTAAAACCCATGAACGAAACATTATCCTTCTTTTCATCCTGTTAGTGGAAGCAGTGAGAAGGCTTGACGAAAAGTATCCGATTAACCCTCTCGGTTCATCACAGGTTATTGAAGAATAGATTTAAACAAATGGCTTCCTTCATGCCTTGGTAGTTTCTCAACAGGCCACAAACCAAATTTCTGATGCCATGGGCTGTACCATTTTGATACTTCCTTGAGATAAGACTAAAACTTGGTTGCTTGCAATTATCAAGAGATTCTGTCTTCATTTGCAATTTCACGTTAATGACAATTACACCTTACAGTTTGATCACAGTGCATTTCAACATCACATTTTCAAACAGAAAAGGTAGGACCTAGCCTATTTTTCAAAGCCGATAAGGATGACCGATGGCCGTGCATGTTTGGAGAAGCTAATATGATGGCTGAATTCGTCATATGTAGTAGCCCTTTTGCCTTACGTGTGTTTTGAAGATCAATTACTGGCAATACAAGTCAAGCATTTGCAAGAAATTGTGCTTGCCATAAAAAAAAAAAAAACTTTTGCATTATCACGAGACCTGTGTACAAACTGCAGTCCACCTACAAGTCCTAGGAGTTTTTAGGACATGAAAGTTGAGGGGGAAAACGGGGAAAAGAAAACTAATGAGGTTATTTTGATGTGAATTAGGATACAAACTCAGCTTCATGCGGCTATTTCGCTTCAAGCTCAATAAAAAAAGCAAGGTCGCGTAAAGAGCAGCCCAAGTTTTATTTCTGCAAACCGTGCACTTGGCCTTTATTTATTAGTTTCCAAAGAGCAGCCTTGGCTTCCTCTAATGTTTCAACAGCGTGCCCGTCTTCAAATGATAGCCGCTGTATGTTGAACTATAAAAGAATAGAATACAAAATATAGTCACCAGCATAAGAATATAACCAAATATCGACTACGAAATGTTCTTGAACGAAGGAATTACCTGTGCCCCTTGACGGACCCGAATATCAGTTCCTTTACTGTCTATTGATATAAAGGCAGCATCATCTACCTCTGTTTCAGATGACAGGAGCTCTTTAAGGGGTTTTGAGAAAATTGCATTAAGTTCCTGTAGCAAATGCAAATCCCAATACGGTGAAGCCCAAAGTACATGCTGGAAAATCTTATCATCATAGAGAAAAATGTATGAGATAAGCTCTGGACCTATAAACTCAGAAACATAAAGTTCATGTGATTGTCGGGTGACTTTTTGTTAAAAGAAATCTATTATCAGGCCAAGTAGCACTTGAGATCCATGAACGTCGAAAGTGAAGCGACCACCAAGTAAACAATAATTACAGACACTCAACAAAACAAAACGCTACAATCAATAAAAGCCAAGCTACTTTTTGGCACATTCAAATCTGACTGCATTCAGTTGCAGCCCTCAAAAACTGTGTTTAACATTTGCATAGCTATACCTACATGCATGATTTTTCTGTTTCACCATTCCCTTACTATGACACATTAACAGCCATATCAGTAATAGACCAGACTAACATCACAAGGAACTAAGCTTATTATTCAAAGATGAAATTCAGTCTGGCTCCTTAGTGTAAAACAGCAAATCAAACTAATCAGTATTAGATATTTTCATCCTTGATCAGAGAACACCAAACAGAAACAAGTCCCAAATGAACTTATCAGACCATAGAGAGAATAAAATAAAAGATTAAAACACAATAACAGAACCAGAGATAACTTCCTTATGCATGTGCACATCATCCCTGTTGGAACTAATGAGGATTTTCAAGATCACCTTGAGATTTTGCTCCCCTCCGTCAACTGCAATCTTATCAGGCTGAAGGGCCTCATATTCCTTGACATCAACCCAAGCGACAGTGCCAAAACCTCCAATAAAATATATGTCACTGGCAAAAGATTGAAGTTTTTATTTAAAGATGAGCTCATAACATAAACTTAGGGACTCCACCTAATTACGTGCAGTTCCTGCCAACAAATTTACTGCAAACTGCACGTAATGTTTGAAGTTCTTAATCAACATTTCAGCAAAAGATTGAAGTTTTTATTTAAAGATGAGCTCATAACATAAACTTAGGGACTCCACCTAATTACGTGCAGTTCCTGCCAACAAATTTACTGAAATGTTGATTAAGATGTATACAATATACTAGAATGCCGAAAATGTTCATTAAGTTTTGTAAAGTTAAATCCTCTGTTGAGTTCTAAGCCTTTACTCGCAAAAAAAAACAACTCAAACACAGAGCACACAAATATCAACTTCCTTATTGCCACTGTGCTCAATAGGCCATGAATCAATGAGCATGCAAAAGAACACAACAGTTTGCAGCTCATGTCATGACCATCTAACAAGAAGGGCAACAAAAATTGCCCCAAAGATGCCATCGAAATAAGAATTTTAAACCTCTTCTGAGCAAAACCAACTAAACCAACTCTGAGAAGACATATCCTAATTGTATTTCCAGTTTTACATGGCATGTTCTTCAACCCCCTTGAAGTTTTGGTTAAGCAAGCACAATGCTCAAAATGCCATAGAAGAATTTGGAACTAATTTTTTTAATTAAAATTTGAAGCAGCAAATCTAAGGAGATAAAAGCATAAAGAAAATCTAACCAAACCTCGATATGCAAGAAACAAACCTTATGTTTTGCATCCTGAAATAGTAGAAATTCCCCCACTGCTGGGAAGGCCCCTGTTGATGTTTTGCAATGTATTGCTTATGAGCCCACTCCTGGCAGATGCAAACAGATATTATACTCAACAAAGAAAAAAGAGAGATCCTCTAGAGTAACAAAAATGAAGAGATGATGCACATTCCCTACAAAAATTGGTGCTGATTCTTTTGAGAAATTTCTGTGTATCTCAACAAACTAACAACCCATTAGCAGGAAAGTTACAGCAAAGAATGATCTCCAATATTCAGGAGCACGAATACCAGAAGAATGCAACATACTCTATTGAAAGTAACATAAATGTCAAAGAGATCCTTATAGACACTACTAAGATGGAAACTGGTCATGTTGTATATACCCTCGCACGGTGCATCTAGAAAAAAAAAGGAAAAGAAATCTAACCTTCAAGGGCATATAGCAAAACCATAATTTCTCAAGGGCTGAGGGAGGATTACCTGTTGGTGTTCTGGGAGTGGGAAAACATCACCAAAAATTGTTACCCTTGCATTTGATAAGCCACTCCACCCCGGGATCTATGAAACCTAACTGTCAGTAAAGTTCATAAATGGAGAAAAATACTACCCAGGATTTTCTAGAGTGAAAGAGCATGTACTAACCTGCACAACTAGTGTGCATCTAGGGTCTACTAGCAAATTCCTTGTGTGGATGGCCAATGGTGAAAATGAAAAAATAGGATCTACAGATTGCGAAAACCAAAAGGATTAAAAGAGTCAAATCATTTGCAGACACATGTACACACTATGAAAATCATTGTTAATTGTACAAATGAGTGTCCAGAATTGAGAGTTTGTGTCAAATTCTAGTACAATTTGATTAGATCTTTTTAGCCAAACTAACCATATCATTTAGCAGTAATCAGTAAGAAAACTTGAGAACTTACGGCCCATTGAATCTGGTGCAAAATCTACCAAGGAACCAAATGGATACCCTTCTCTTCGATGGTGCATTCGAGACATTACAGTGCACAGATGAGCAAATCTAGCCTGAGTTATGAAGAAATATACATTCAGAATCATTATATTAAACACATGAAATTAGACGCATTCTGGGCAATGACTAGGTTCTGGAGAAAAAAAACAAATGGTCATTACCTGCTCCATCAAATTGCGGACCGCTAATGCTGGTCGAGGTAAGCCATGAGCTGATGTTGCACTCTGCACTCCACCAGAAATTGGTGTTCTGAAAAGCCCAGCTCTGGCTCCCCCACCTGTTCCATTTCCATGGGGTACAATCAGAGGCGTCTCCACCTTCAGTATTTTCTCCGCATCTTTTTCACTACTTTCACTTTGATTTATGTTATCCTTCATAACATGAGATAAGCCATCACTACTAAGCCGAAGTAGCCATTTGATAAATCCAGTTATTGTCTACCTCATAGAAAAGAAAAGGTTCCAAAACATCATATAGGCATGCGAAGACAACTCTGATCGAAGACAAAGGAAAAAAAAACCACACCCTCTACAATAAATGGAGAAACTGACCACAGGTTTTGTCCCCCCAACTTCCCTAACAGCCTAACAACTCACTATAATCTGCGCATAATAAAAATACACCGTTAAACAAGGAAACAAAACTTGAATGGACAGAATTGCAGATTCCAACCAGGTTAGTAGTATAAGAAATTGTGAGATTCTCAAGCTCAAAATAATCCTATCAGCTCTTCAACCCTGTTTCCACAACTCCCTTACCACCAAGCATCACCTCAGCCTATCAAAAACCTCAAGAAAAAGAGCAAAGTTCTTCTCTTTTCCCTAACATCCTAAAGAAAATTCAACCCTTTCTTAAAGCTAATTTCTTTCCAGTCTCAACAGTAAAAAAATTCTCTCTCTCCAATCCTGAATAAAAAACAAACAAGACAATCAAATTCTCTGACACAACATTCAACCTCAACTATTTTTCCCTCTTTTTCCTGAGACTTCCTTAAACCTTGCAAAAACTTTCATAAATTCGTATATTTTCAATCTATCAACTCAAGAAATAAAGCATTCGCCTTTATGACCAAAAGAAACAAAAAAAAAACATGATCACCTGGGGCAAAGAAAGAGTCTCATCAGAAAAGAAGGCAGACCCATTAGTTAACGGCCCCTGATCATCACCATCACCACCTGAAACATGACGTGCTAGAGCTGGAAGACGAAGGGAAATAAAGTGGGGATTTTGGGCAAATCTGAGAGACCCAGTCCGCTTGGTGTTGTGTAATTTGATAGAAGGAGGCAGAGGAGAAGAGGGGATGTTATTGAGAAGTGGGAATGTCTCTGGAAAGACTGAGCTTGTCACCAGCATTGATTCCATTGGAGTAGGCAGAGACCAAGAGAGGAATGAAAGCAAGGGTTTTATGACAATCCTTCTGGGTTGTGCGGGGAGGAGGCAAGTGCATGAGACTTGAGAGGGACGGGAGATTTCTTTTTATTATTATTATTAATTATTTTATTAAGAATTATCCGTAATCCTTATTAGCCTAGTTATATCACGTGAGAAAATTTGAATAAAAAGTGCATTGATTTTAATATATATATATATATATATTTTTTATTTTGTTAAAACAATATTATTTAAGAAATTATTTTATTGGGTTGACTTTTATTCAATCTTTATCCCGAATCAAATTTATAGCTATCCTAATTAGTTATATCTTTAATCCCAATTAGTTTATTTATAATGTCATATCTTTAAAATAAAAGGTAGTTTAGATGGGTTGGTTAATTGAGTGAAGATCAATACAAAACACATTTACATTATATTAACTTGTAAGAATACAAACTGACTTCTTCGTGTTTCAATTTTCAAATAAAAAGAATTCAGCTCTAATTTCCCCAACAAATAAATAAAAAATACCTAGAGCAGCTGGTGATGGAAAGGGGCAGGCCCAAACCAGTATATAACAAATGGACTGATCCAAAAGAGTGATTTTGTTTAATAGATTATTTGGGCCCAAAGAGTGACCCTGTTTGTGTTCGGTCCAGTTGGTAAATTAATAATCTGCCTATCATCAATTTATTTATATATATATATTGAAAGAAAAATGATAAAATAAAATAATAAAATGGCTTAAAACTCAAGTTACTAAAAACTCTAATGATGAAGACGTATATATGATTCAATTAAAGTAAAGCTTTGGCTGGGCTGTCTTGTCTTCAACCGCTGATGGATAATCTTGAGGATCCTTCCAGGCAGACAACAAAGATTAATATTGTTTACCTCCAAATATTTATTCCGAATTAATTTCTTAAATAATGTCAAGATATATATATATATATATATATATATATATCTTATCAAGGAGGCATCATTCACCGTTGCTATTCTAATGCTTTAATTTTTAAATGATTCTCAAAGTAATTTTTATCTGGAAAAATATTAAATTAATGTTTTCTTAAATATTTCTAAATAGTTTTAGATAAGAAAAATACTTTCTAGTTTTCAAATTTAATTTCTTATGTTTTTTGGGGGGTTGATCTTGAAAGCTGAAAGCCCACCCAATGCGCCAGCTACAGAAGAAAGTGAAAAGAGAGCAGCAAACATTATAACTCGCAGAAAAGAACCACCACCCACCTCCATGTCTTTTTCTAAAAGCCCTGCTGTCATCATGGACAACCTTGCTTCCTTGTTTTGAAAGGACCCTCCCTTTGCACAATCCCTTTGCTCGCTTTTCTAATTTTCTTCGAGTTCAAGTTTTTTTATTCCTTTTTGCTAGTAAGTTGAGCAGTGCGAGTTCAACAACTTCACACCCTCCTCAAACCCTTCTTAGGTTCTCGAGTTTTCACCATGTATCGGCATTTTCTCACCTCCTAGAGTTCTCCCACATTCCTGTTTTTTGTTATCCTGTTCTTCACCGGTTTCCAATTCTTTTTCAAACGTTAATCCTTGAAGGTGAAGTTGGCATTGAGAAGCTGATGATCAAATGAGGACATCAAAAATTTCTTCAGGGAATTCAGGCTATCATGCATGGATTCTTGCTTTTGCAATGAGTCTACTGATACTGATTGCCTTGTCGAAGTCATGGTTTTATGATCACGCTTCTGCTACTGCAAGTGAGGATTTGCAGTACTTTTCAGTGATTGTCCCTTCAAAAGGGCGGGACTATCCTCCTGTTCTTGCTTATTGGATATGCGGTACTAATGGAGATGGGAAGAGAATGCTAAGGCTATTAAAAGCAATTTATCATCCAAGGAACCAATATCTATTGCAACTTGATGCCGAATCCTCAGATTATGAAAGGGCAGAGTTAGTTGTTTCAGTTCAATCTGAAAGTTTGTTTCAAGCATTTGGTAATGTTAATGTTGTTGGAAAAGGTTATGCTATCAACGAAATGGGATCGTCTGCTCTTGCTGCCATACTCAACGCTGCTGCATTGCTTCTTAAGCTGAGTGCAGATTGGGATTGGTTCATCAATTTAAGTGTCTCAGACTATCCTCTAGTGAGTCAAGATGGTAAATGCTACTTGCAATATTTTCTAGCAATTTAGCTTTGTGATGCCAATGCCCACGGCATTTGTTAATAATAAATATTTCTGGGCAGATCTCCTCCATGCCTTCACTTCCTTGCCAAGAGATCTCAACTTCATCAACTATACTAATGACACTGCGAAAAACGAGTGAGCATGAGCCATTCTTCATCCTGCAATTTCTTTACTTTATAGAGAGAAGAAGTTCAAGGTAACCTGATTGATTTAAAGAAGCAATGGCTGTTGAATTGATTTGGTGCAGGGTACACAAGATTAACCAAATTGTTGTAGACCCCAGCTTACATCTTCAGAAGAGTAGCCACCTTTATTACGCTGTTGAGACTCGAACAACACCTGATGCTTTCAAGATATTTGGAGGTCAGTTTCCCTTACAACTCGAAGGGCATATCTTAAAGACATCACTTGTTGTAAATGCTTGTTTGTCTACCAGGTTCACCCTGGCTGATTCTTACAAGAGCTTTCATGGAGTACTGTGTCCAAGGATGGGACAACCTTCCTAGAAAACTACTAATGTACTTCAGCAACACGGCATCCCCACTTGAATCGTATTTCCACTCTGTCCTCTGCAACTCTCCTGAGTTTCAAAACACAACAGTAAGCAATGATTTAAGGTACAATATTCTGGAAACTACTACAGATGGGGAATCACCTTATGACAAAATGCTAAATGGTGGAGCAGCATTTGCAAGGCCATTTAAAGAAGATGCTGCTGCACTAAACATGATAGATGAGAATGTCTTGAACCGTGAACCCAATGGATTGGTGCCTGGAAAATGGTGCTTAGACCAAGGTCTGAACAAGAGCTTAGAGGCATCAAAGCCTCCAGGGGAGGATTTGTGCTCAACTTGGGGTAACATTAATGATGTCAAGCCAGGATCTTATGGTATCAAGTTTGCATTTTTATTGTCTAAGATTGCCAGTGAAGAGAAATTGACAACTAGTCAATGCCTTCAAGCTACAAAAATGGGGTCATCATAGAACCAAGCATACATCCTTGTGTGGATAATTTTTTTCTTTTAATCGAAAACTATAGGTTAAATCGAGCTTCTTAGCCATATGAATCCTTTGCTAAATGCACTATAAAGGCGTACTTGCTTGTTAAAACAAAAGCTAGAAGCACCCAGTGATATATTGTACATACATTCACATTTTACCGTTGATTTCTACAGTAAACTTATTGTTTTTCCCTTATCATTTATAGCATGCCTGATATGATATTTTTCATAAGATATACTTTTTATTACAAGATTGAATGGGGGTGAAGAAGTTTTTAGTCTTTGATTTGCACAACAAGGGCATGAGTGTTTTTGGTTTTCGCTTCTTCTTAACACGGTGTGGTTGCTAAAGCGCTTTTAGATTCAGATAATCTACAGCTAAAATTGAAGAGTTTTTTTATTAATATTGTGTGCTCGTATAATCCTGTCCTTTCATAGGAGGATGATTTATAAGAGGGATGATAAAGCAGATTTGTTGGTTAAGTTATACTTGTCTTTCTTCACACTTACAGTAAATTGATTAAGCTGTGTCCAAAGACAAGTAAGAAGACTGAAAAGTCTATAACTCAACCGGATCAAGTTTTATTGGTATTATTAAGGAGAAAATACATGATGATCTCGTCAACCGATACCTGCCCGAAGTCTCCACCATTCCCTTAAACCAAGGGATGAAGTGGGTTCCGACCTGGAAGTCAT
>Ga0325401_1000346_pt1 | contig 32097 bp, 26 predicted proteins | sample PopdelMetagenome_FD_205666 | JGI IMG/M metagenome (GOLD analysis project Ga0325401, IMG submission 205666) | Populus deltoides microbial communities from Bellville, Georgia, United States - Xylem-PdKOR-R2 | ecosystem: Host-associated > Plants > Phyllosphere > Stem > Wood/Secondary xylem | place...
GTTTGACGCGCCCGATGACACGAAGCGCTCCGTAGCCCAGGTGCTGCTAGATATGGCCAAGGACCCCAGATACAAGAACAACTACGTATTTGGTCGCTCGAAGCTACCGACGGTTGAGAAGACCGTGGGACCCTTCACGCCGCGTTACCTGAAGTTCTCCACCTACACCGGCGCCCAACCTGGTACGCTAAACTGGAACTTGATGGTAGACGCCGCAAACGTGGTGGCAGGGCCAGATGCGAGCAACATGCAGGCCGGCATCTTCGACCAGAATCCTTTACCGGCTAACGCACCGGGCGTGATGATCATTTCCTACGGCAAGATCATCGAGGAGCTAATCGTGCCGACAGGGCTAACGGCCTACAACCTTACCCAGGACCACTGGCAGAGCGACCCCGACAATGTGAGGTCGCAGTTTACGGGTGGCAGCGTGACGCTCACCGACTCCAAAACCTACACGGGCGAGTTCAATAGCGCACGCAATACCATTCAGCCAGACCCGGCTAACAACCGCATCCGCATCGACTTTGAACTAGATAACGTGCAGCAGATGAAGGTAATCAACCCGCCTGCTAACCCGCACGGTGGCCCACCCCCACCCAACTGGAACTACAGCCCTCAGCCCGTGGGGCCTCCCAAATACCGGGTGCAATGGTCGGGCTACGTCACCTTCAAGCTAGATAGCGCCGGCAACCTAGTTGCTTCCTACAGCCAAGATGATAGTAGTGCTTTCCAGATCGAGAAAACCGAAGATGAGGCACTCTGGCTACGAATCTTTGAAGACATTTTCACACTGGGCTTCCATGAGCTAGGGCTATTTCTGGACGGCAATACCTTTCACGACAGCATCTCGTCGGCCATCAACGGCAAGAGCGGCAACGTAACCAGCAACCTCATCGGCGCGGTGGAACTGCCGGGAGGCGCAGTGTTCTCCTTCGACACCGTGGACTGGATTAACGAAGGGCTACGAATTCATCTGAAATATAAATAGGCCGCTATAGGAGCCAGCGTCGGGCGCTGGCTCCTATTCGCTAACTAACTACTTCCCTACTTTTTATGAGCTTACCCCTTCTGCGCGGCTACCCGGCGGTGCTCGCGGTGCATCCCGCTGTGATTAATACGCGCTATCAGCAGCTCGCACGCTACGGCTTCATGCCGACTACTTGGGAGGCACACGACCACGGCTGGCAGCTGCAAGCCACCGTAGACACGCCCTTTATCAGCCTCGACCCGGCGGTGCCCGAGAGCTTGGTACTCAACTTCAAGGTAAAAACAGGGGTTTTCACGGCCTCCGTTATCAACGACGACAATGAGGCTGCTAAAAAGCCCTATCAACTCGACGGCATTACGTTCCGCATCATCACGCCCACGCAACTCCTGCGAGAAAACATTAATGATAACAACCTGTCGATTTCACTTTTTCTACAACTTGATGCACCTCAAGTAAATACTCTGGTTGAAACTAGTCAGGCCGTTGCTACAGAAATGCCGGACGGCATCCAGGTGCAACTCGCTACCCGGGTGCAAGACTACGTGCAGCAACTAGCCAAAAGCAACAGCCAGGCGTTCATCGTTTCGGGTAGTGTGATAACGACCAGCCCAGACTTCAGCTCGCCTGACCCTACCCAAGCTAGGCTTAGCCTGACCCAAGCTGGCGACCAGAGCAGCCTTAACTGGCTGTACCTGCTGCGCTTCACGCCCGACACTGGCAGTCCTGAAGCTGGCCACTTCGACCAGCCATTGCTCGACGCCGGGCAGCAAGTAGTGTACACTATTCACAGCTACGCCCTGATGCACAACATCGTCATTCCGGCCATGGCGGAATCGTTGGGCATTGCACCTAACAGTTTTCACGGCTGGGACGATGCAGCCCCTAGCTATCCAAAGGTGGAACTGAAAGGTGAGCAGCGGTGGCGTGGGGGGTTCACACTGAAAAGGACGAGCATTTATCCAGCCAACGACCACATTCAGGTAGATTGCTACGCCGAAAACGTAACGAAGCAAGAGAGTGACTTTTTGGGCATTCCCATCTCATCAGTCACCATCACTACTACGTTAAGCTGGTCGGTATCAGTATCGTTTTCCGGTGAGAATGGGCTCGTAAAAACGACCTCTTCTGTTTTCAATCAGAAGGCCGAGCAACACAGCGACTCTTCCATCCTAGGTATTCCGTTTCCGTCATTCATGAATGACTTAATGGATAATATGCTGCACTCGCTGTCGGCCAGTATTGTGGTGGGCGTTGGCGGCAACCTTTCCTCGCGGCTGAGCGGATTCACTATTCCCGGCGGCGGCACCTTCAATCTTCAATCCGTGACGATGCGGGACGGCAACCTGCGGCTCCAACTGACGGCCGGAGGCTTTTCCCGGCTTGAGCCCGCTCAGCTAGGGCAATATCGCTCCTTGCAAGGTGACACGCCGGTGTCGCTTTCCGTGCATAACCACACCAACCAAAACCGGCATCTCATCTGGCTCGATTATCAAGGCCAGCAACACCCCTATGCAGTCATTGCTCCGAACGCGGTGAGCAGTTTGAGTTCATTCGCCACCCACGTATTTGCAATCTATGATGACGCGGGGCACTGCCTGGATGTGTATCGCCTCGATGCGGCCGGTAGTATCGATATCTATTTGTTTTAGCTAGGTAGCATTTTACCCCTCAACTCCATATTGACGGACCGCTCGCTCGGCCGAGAAGAAGTTTGTCTCGTACTACCTCTTCGTTGTCTGCCTATCAGCTCGTCTATCATATGGAGAAATTAGTGCTACTGCGCCACGGCCAAAGCGTGTGGAACCTCGAAAACCGCTTTACCGGTTGGACCGACGTAGATCTTTCGGCCGAAGGCGCGCAGCAAGCAGCCCACGCCGGCGAATTGCTCAAACAGCACGGCTACACCTTCGACATCGGATTTACCTCGGTGCTAAAGCGGTCCATCAAAACCCTGCACACGGCCCTGGAAACAATGGACTTGCTCTGGATTCCGGTGCAAAAGTCGTGGCGCCTCAACGAGCGTTTTTACGGGGCGTTGCAGGGTCTCAACAAAGATGAAGTGATAGCGCAGTACGGCGCCGAGCAAGTGCAGCAATGGCGGCGCAGCCCCCAAGAGCACCCACCCGCTATTGACCCCAACGACCCGCGCTTTCCCGGCCACGACATCCGCTACCAGCACCTCACCCACCGCGAACTGCCCCTGACCGAAAACCTCAGCGAAACCCTGACGCGGGTAATGCCCTTCTGGACGGAGCACATCATGGCTTCCATCCGCAAGCAGCAAAAGGTGATTGTGTGTGCCCACGGCAACAGCCTGCGCTCCTTGGTGCAATACATCGACCACCTTACCGATGAGGAAGTTACCAAACTCGACATCCCGACTGGCGTGCCGCTCGTGTACGAGCTAGATGATAACTTCAACCGAATCAGGCATTATTATCTGGAGTAAACCTCAGTAGAGACCCAAGTATGGGTTCCTATGCTGTTCAGGTGCTGTGCCTTTCGCGCCTTATTTGCTTTGTGTAAGGATTTGTTTGATTTTGGCAAGGCTAGCGGCGGCAGCTAGCTTGAGCTTTGTGGCTCATAACCAGTGTGTACTACTACCTAGCCGTAGCACTACTCATTTGTTGAGCTCTTATGCACCAAACCTTACTCCTCTGCCTAGGCTTGCTTATCACGGTGTGCCTACTCATCATCCTGAGCCAGCGCCTGCGCCTCCCCTACCCGATTCTGCTCGTGCTTGGTGGCCTTGCAATAAGCTTTGTGCCCGGCCTGCCACCGGTACGCATCAACCCCGATCTGATTTTCCTCATTTTCCTGCCGCCGCTACTCTACGAAGCAGCTTGGTTTACTTCCTGGAAAGATTTCTGGCGGTGGCGGCGCGTCATTAGTTTTCTGGCGTTTGGGTTGGTATTTATCACGTCCGGCATTGTGGCGTGGGTGGCGTGGGCCGTTATTCCCGGTTTCACGCTAGCCCTCGGTTTTCTGCTCGGCGGAGTCGTGTCGCCGCCCGATGCAGTAGCGGCCACCTCCGTCATGCGCAGCATGGGGTTGCCGCGGCGCATTATGGCCATCTTGGAAGGCGAAAGTTTGGTGAACGATGCCAGCAGCTTGATCGTGTTTCGCTTTGCCCTGGCGGCCGTGCTATCGGGCTCCTTTGTGTGGTACGAGGCCGCGGGGCAATTTGTACTGGTCACAGCGCTCGGCATTGCGGTGGGGCTAGGTATTGCGCTGGTGTTCTATGCCTTGCACCGCTGGCTTTCGGTTACCCCTAGCTTGCACACGGTACTCACGCTTATCACGCCTTACTTGCTGTATATCACGGCTGAGGCGGTGCATGCGTCCGGCGTAATGGCCGTCGTGAGCGGCGGCTTATTTCTCTCTTACCAAAGCGCCACCATCTTCACCCCGGCCAACCGCCGCCAAGGGCTACACACGTGGGCAACCGTTGGCTTTGTCCTGAACGGAGCCGTGTTTATGCTCATCGGTTTGCAGCTACCGCTTATTGTTCGGGGGCTCGATGCTTACTCTAAGCTCGAAGCCATTGGTTACGGCCTGCTCATTAGCCTCGTCGTGATTGTGGCGCGCCTCGCTACGTCCCTGCTGAGTTCCTACTTCACGCACTGGGTTAGCCGCTATATCACCGTGGCCGACGATGCCCCCGGCTGGCGCGGACCAATAGTTGTTGGCTACGCGGGCATGCGCGGGGTGGTATCGTTGGCCGCGGCGCTGTCGATTCCGCTGCTAGATAAGGCGGGGCTACCCTTCCCGGAGCGCAACATGGTACTGTTCATCACCTTCATCGTCATCCTGGTAACACTAGTTGGCCAAGGTCTGACGCTGCCGCTGCTCATTCGCTGGGTAGGCATCGAGGACCGTGACCATCTGCAACCCGAACCGGAGCAGCAACGCGCTATTCGCGTGCAGCTCATTACGCGCGCCCTGCGTTTACTGGAAGAACAATATGCTTCCCAGGCAGAGCGCAATAGCCTGGTGAGCGCGCTTAAGCAAAAGCTAGAAAAAGAGGTACACCTATCGACGCACCAAGTGCCATCAGTAGCCGACGGCGAGCAGGAGGTAGCGGAATACTACCATATCTACTCTGCCCTGATTCGGGTGCAGCGCCAAGCCTTACTCCAGTTTCGCCGCCAAGATGAGTACGACGACGAGGTGATCCGCAAGCTCGAAACTCAGTTCGACTTGGAAGAAGAAAAGCTGGAACTCCTGATGGAAACGCAAGAGCAAGCCCCAGCAGCAGCCGAGTCCTCAACTACGCACGTTGCTCAAGCCGAAGCCTAGGCTCAAAATCGCATAGTTATGGCTCCTAGGCCTGTGGCATTGGCCCAGCTCCGTGCGTTTATAGTTGTGCTTCGTCCGTGGCTTTCCGTGTAGCACCAGAAGTAATCGGCCAAGAGCCCGAATTCACCGCCCGGTAGTATCAGCTTTTTATCCGCCGCTTGCGTATCTGATCTGGGGTCTTCCGACCTAAAGATCATCCTATTGCATGCGTTATATATGATTACTAAATGGATCGGCCGCGGGGTTGTGGTACTGCTAGCTCTTACTAGCCTGGCAGCTTGCAATTCGAAAGAGAAAGACACGGCCGAAGGGGGCAAGGATGGCAAGGGAAAAGGCGGGCCGGCTCCGATAAAGGACTACCCGGTGCTCACGGTGCGCCCCGATACGGTTACGCTCTATCAAGACTATCCGGCCACGATTCAGGGGCAGCAAAACATCGAAATCCGCCCGAAAATCGACGGCTTCATCGAGGCCATATATGTGGACGAAGGTGCCTTGGTGAAGAAAGGACAGCGGTTGTTTCACATCAATGCTCCGCAGTACGAGCAGGAGGTGCGCACGGCGCGGGCTGGCATCAAAACGGCCGAGGCCAACGTGGCCGCGGCCCGCATGGGGGTGGCGAAAGTGCAACCACTGGTAGAGCGCAACATTATCAGTAAGTATCAGCTCGAAGGCGCTCAGTACACTTTGCAAGCAAACCTAGCGGCCCTCGCCCAAGCACGTGCCGCACTCGTCAACGCCGAAACCAACCTAGGGTACACCAATATCGTCAGCCCCGTTGATGGCTTAGTGGGTACCATCCCGAACCGAATTGGCAGCCTAGTGAGTAGCACCTCCGCCGATCCGCTCACGACCGTTTCGAGCATCAGCAACGTGTACGCGTACTTCTCGCTCAGCGAAAAGGCGTTGCTGGACTTCATTCGCCGTCGCCCTGGCAACACTTTCAAAGAAAAGCTAGCCAAAGTACCCAACGTGCGCCTGGTACTCGCTGATGGCAGCCTCTATCCGCTTACTGGGCGCGTGGAAACCGCTATCGGTCAGATCAATACCGAAACCGGCACCAGCAGCTTCCGCGCGACCTTTCCCAACCCCCAAGGCTTTCTGCGCAGCGGTAGCAGCGGCTCAGTGCGCACCTTGCGCCCCCTCGATAACGTGCTGATTATTCCGCAGAGCGCCACTTACGAGTTGCAAGGCAAGCGCTTCGCCTACGTGCTAGGTCGCGACACGGCCGCGCACGCCGTGGCCATCACCACCGTGCCCACCCCCGACGGCGACTCGTTTGTGGTGCAGCAGGGTCTAAAAGCCGGTCAGCAAGTGATTGTGGAAGGCGTGGGCGGCTTGAAAGAAGGCACGAAGATTCGCCCCAAACCAGTGAAGTCAGCGAAGCGAGAAGTCGCCGGCCGCATCTAGCGTTTTTCAGTTACCAATAACTATTTATTGATCAGCTATTAATCGACTATTCACTTAGTCATTCAGCTACTCAGTCACTCATCGAAGATGCTAAAGCGATTCATCGAGCGCCCGGTACTCTCTACGGTTATTTCGGTCATCATTGTGCTGCTCGGTATACTCGGGCTTATCAACTTGCCGATTGCCCAGTACCCTGATATTTCGCCGCCCACGGTGCAGGTATCCGCCAGCTACGCGGGAGCCAACGCCGACGTGGTGCTCAAAAGCGTGCTCGTACCCTTGGAAGAGCAAATCAACGGCGTGGAAGGCATGACGTACATGACGTCGTCGGCTACGAACCAGGGCTCGGGCTCCATTCAGGTGTACTTCAACGTGGGCACCGACCCCGACCAGGCCGCCATCGACGTGCAAAACCGGGTATCCAGCGCCACGAGTCTGCTGCCGCAGGAAGTAACCCTAGCGGGCGTAACAGTTCGTAAGCAACAGAGCAGTAACCTGTTGATCTTTGCCCTCTACAGCGACAACCCGGCCTACGACCAAACTTTCCTTCAGAACTACGCCCAGATCAACATTGTGCCGCAGGTGCAGCGGGTGAACGGCGTAGGCGCGGCCAATGCTTTTGGCTCGCGCACCTACGCCATGCGCATCTGGCTGCAACCCGATAAAATGGCCATTTATGGCCTCACGCCAAGCGACGTTACAACTGCCCTAGCCGACCAAAACGTGGAAGCCGCGCCCGGCGCCTTTGGTGAAAACAGCTACCAGAGTTTTCAATACGTTATTAAGTACACTGGTAAGCTTCAATCGCCGGAGCAGTTTGGCGACATCGTGCTCAAAGGCACGGCTCAGGGGCAATTATTGCGGCTGAAAGATGTGGCTCGCTTGGAGCTAGGTGCCCAGGCCTACAACAACAGCAGTACCACCTTTGGCAAGCCCTCCGTGGGTATTTCGGTAAACCAGACGCCCGGCTCTAATGCCCGCGAGGTGATCAACAAATCGGTGGCGGTGCTGGAAGAGGCGTCGAAGTCGTTTCCGGCGGGTGTGCACTACATCAACCTGGTTAATATCAACGACTTTCTCGACGCTTCCATTGATAAAGTAATTCATACACTAGTAGAATGCTTTATCCTGGTGTTCGTGGTGATTTTCATCTTCCTCCAAGATTTTCGCTCCACCATCATTCACGGCGTATCGGTGCCGGTGTCCATCATCGGCACGTTCTTTTTTCTCTACATCTTCGGTTTTAGTATCAATCTGCTCACGCTCTTCGCCTTGGTGCTAGCTATTGGTATTGTGGTCGACGATGCCATTGTGGTGGTAGAGGCCGTGCACGCCAAGCTGGAAGGTGGCTACACCTCCCCGCGCAAAGCGGCCATCGACGCTATGAGCGAGATTACCGGCGCCATCGTGAGTATCACACTGGTGATGGCGGCGGTGTTTTTGCCGGTTACGTTTATCACGGGTTCCGTGGGGGTATTTTACAAGCAGTTCGGCATTACCCTGGCCGTGGCTATTTTGATTTCGGCCATCAATGCCCTCACGCTGTGCCCAGCACTAGCGGCGCTTTTCCTGAAGCCGCCCGTGCACGAGGAGGCGAAGCACACGGAAAAGAAAACCCTGATGCAGCGCTTCAGCGTGGCCTTCAACGCGGCCTACGACGCCATGGTGGCCAAGTACACTCGCGCCGTCGATTTTCTGGCGGCGCGCAAGTGGCTAGCGTTGGTGGGTGTGGTAGGCTTCGCGGGAGGTTTGTATTTCCTGATGACCACTACTCCCAGCAGCTTCGTGCCTAACGAAGACATGGGCACTATTTACGTGAACGTGTCGCTGCCGCCCGCTTCTACCCTGGAGCGTACCACCGTCGTCACAAACGAGGTGGATAGCCTAATCCGCGCTATTCCGGCGGTGCGGGGCACGCTGCGCAACACGGGCCGCAACTTCCTGGCGGGCCAGGGCAGCGCCTACGGGATGGTGATTGTGCGCCTCAAACCCTGGGATGAGCGCAAGGACATGACCAACGAAGACGTGCTGGCGGAAATCAGCAAGCGCACGGCCCACATTCGGGAAGGCACTATTCGGAGCTTGCCGCAGCCTACCATCACCGGTTTCGGGGCGACGGGCGGCTTCACCTTTCAGCTCCAAGACCGCGGCGGCCACAGCACCGCCGAGTTTTACAAAACGGCGCAGGATTTTCTAGCGGCCCTCAACCAGCGCCCCGAAATTCGGGATGCCTCTACCACTTTCGACCCTGGCTTTCCGCAGTACCAACTCAGCGTGAACGTACCCAAGGTAAAAGAAGCTGGCCTTACGGAGGCCAACATCCTGAATGCCATGCAGGTGTATTACGGCGGCTCGTACGCTTCCAACTTCAACCAGTTTGGCAAGCAATTCCGCGTGATGGTGCAGGCCGATACGCTCTACCGAGCTAGCCCCGAGGGCCTAAGCAAGATCTTTGTGCGCAACGCAGCCGGGCAAATGGCGCCCATTACGGAGTTCGTCACGCTTAAGCGGGTGTACGGCCCCGAAAGCCTCAACCGCTTCAACTTGTTCACCGCCATTTCCGTCAATGGGCAGCCCAAGCCGGGGGCTAGCTCCGGCGAGGCGCTGCTAGCTATTCAGGAAGTGGCGCAGCAAAAGCTACCAGCAGGCTACAGCTACGAGTTTTCGGGCATCAGCCGCGAGGAGCAGAACAGCGGCCGACAGTCGCTCTACATTTTTGCCTTGTCACTCATCTTCGTGTACCTGTTGCTGAGCGCACAGTATGAGAGCTATTTGCTGCCGTTTGCGGTGCTTTTATCCATCCCAATTGGTTTGAGTGGCACGTACTTGTTTGCGAAGCTCTTCGGCATCGACAATAACATCTACCTCCAGATTTCGGTGATTATGCTCATCGGGCTGCTCGCCAAAAACGCCATCCTGATGATTGAATTTTCCCTGGCGCGGCGGCGCGGCGGGGAGCTAGGTATTCTGGAAGCGGCCGTGGAAGGCGCCAAAGCCCGCTTGCGCCCCATCCTGATGACGTCGTTTGCCTTCGTATTTGGCTTGCTCCCGCTGCTTTTCGCCTCCGGGGCGGGCGCCAACGGTAACAAGAGCATTGGGGCGGGTGCCATCGGCGGGATGCTGTTCGGTACGCTGGTTGGGGTATTCTTCATCCCAGTGCTGTTCATCATTTTCGAAGGAATACAGGAGCGCATCAGCGGCCCACCCAAAACGCAGGAGCAGCTCGAAGCCGAAGAAGCCGAGGGTGGCCCACCACCCGCCGACAAGCCCAAGCCAGCGGATCAGCCAAAGCCTGAACCGGCTATTGCTTAGCGCCTTGAATGTTGAGTGCCGCCTAGAGTTGGCAACCTAGCTTTTCTGCTAGCCTATCCTGCAGCACTTGTCCTCCAACAGTCAACATTTAACTAAATGAAAATCAATCATCTGCCGCGCCTGCTTGTGCCCGTGCTTCTGCTAGTGGCCGGCAGCTGTCAGCTGTTGCACCCATACAGTCGCCCCGACACGACCACCGCCGGCCTGTACCGCGATGCACCCGCTACTGATACAACCAACCTAGCTTCCCGTCCTTGGCAGCAGCTCTTCACCGATCCGCTGTTGCAAAAGCTCATCAACGAAGGCCTAACGAACAACCGCAACCTGCAAGTGGCAGTGGCGCGCATCGAGCAGGCCCAAGCACTGCTCGCTCAAAGCAAAGCCGCTTTTCTACCTAGCCTCAATGGGCGGGCCACCACAACTTTGTCGCGGGCACGCGGCACGCTTGTAGGGACTAATGCCGGCGGAAATACCAGTACAGGCGGCACAGGTACAGGTGGCACTGGCGGTGGAACCCCGGGTGGTGGAAACCCAGGGGGCGGCACCCCACCCGGTGGTACCACTCCACCAGGCGGTACTACCGGCGGTGGCACAACCGGCACCGGCACTACTACTACCGACCAATCGACTATCGTCACGGGCGGCTCACCACGCCAGTACTTGCTGGCTTTGAGCAGCAGTTGGGAAGCCGACGTATGGGGCAAGCTGCGCAGCAACAAACGCTCGTACGTGGCCTCGGTGCTGCAAAGCGAAGCCTACCGGCGCGTGGTGCAAACCCAACTCATTGCCGACATTGCCGATAACTATTACTACCTGCTCGCCCTCGACGCCCAATTGGCCATCACGCGCCAAACGGTGCAAAACCGCATCCAGGACGTCGAAACGATGCGCTTACTCAAAGAAGGCGACGTGGTGACGGAGGCCGCCGTGGTGCAGAGCGAAGCCCAACGCTACGCTGCTGAAGTTACCATCCCGGACCTAGAGCGCAACGTGCGGGAGACAGAGAACCTGATGGCAACATTGCTAGGTCGGGCGCCGCGCCCCATCGAACGGAGTACCCTAGCGGCTCAGCCCCCCACCCCGCCTCTGCTCACGGGCGTGCCTGGCCAACTCCTGCGCAACCGCCCCGATGTGCAGCAGGCTGAATACGCCTTCGAATCGAGCTTTGAGCTGACCAACGCGGCGCGGGCCTACTTCTACCCTAGCTTCACCATCACAGCCAACGGCGGTCTGATCAGCTCCACGATTGATAATCTGTTTTCGCCCACGGCCATCTTCGCGAGTATAGTGGGTGGCTTGGCGCAGCCGATTTTCAGCCAGGGTCTCAACCGCGCCCGCTTGCGTCGGGCAGAGGCCTTGCAGCGCGAGTATCTTTTCACCTACCAGCAAACTATGTTCACGGCTGGGCAAGAGGTGTCGAACGCGCTTTTCGCCTACCAGAGTGCCGCCGACAAAGCACGTATTCGGGCGCAACAGTTGGAAGCGCTGGGCAAAGCCGTCGATTACACCCAGGAGTTGTTGCGCGCGGGATTTGCCAACTACACTGAGGTGCTGACGGCGCAGCAAAGCTTGCTTTCGGCCCAACTTAACAGTGTGAACGATGCGCTTCAGCAGCGCCAAGCCGTGACGGACCTGTACCACGCCCTCGGGGGCGGGTGGCGCTAAACCTAGGTTTTGGTCTGAATTAAGCACAAAACGGAGCAGCGTATGGGTTCCGCTTGTATCTTCTCGCGCTCATTTCTCTAGCTAACCTGCATGCGCGTACTACTTAGCACTTTTGTCTTTCTACTGCTTTTCGTTTTTTCATTAAGCCGAGCCCAAACCACCACAGCCGACTTAGTACCGTGGAGCGCCAAACACCGCCTCACCGTCAACGACTTCGGGGTAAAACTAAAGAAAGGCAACGCCGGCAAAGCCGAGTTTCAGCTAGCCACCGAAACGCGCACCAATATCTACACGCACCAGAAGCGCATTATCGTGCGCAACAACTTGGTACGTTCAGCGTCCAGCATCAACCCGAGCCAGCACCTGCCAGAGCAGCTCCGCTTTCAGCAAACGCTGTTCGACATCATGGAAATCTACGCGCGCCAGTTGCGCCAAGCTACCGCCAACCCCGCAACAGCCAGCAAGTCGCCGGGGGTGGAAGAACATATCGTGGCCGCCGCGGCCAAGCGTCGGCAGCGCTACGGGGTAGAAACGAAGTACGGCACCCTAGCTTCCAAACAAGCCCAGTGGGAAAAGACGGTCAAGCAGGAGCTTGCCGCCTTGCAGAGCTTTGCGGTGCCTGAGTAATAGCCCTATGCTAGCCGCTTCTCGTAGCAGAAGAACCGCAACCCTGGCCGGAAGCCTAGGCTGATTTCGCCCGCAAACCGGTAGCCGAGCTTTGGAAAAAGCCGCTGCGTGGCTAGGTTTTCGGAGTTGGTATCAACGCGGAGCACCTGTACACCTTGCGTACGGGCTAGCTCTTCGGCTTTTTGGAGTAGTGCCACGGCTACGCCCTTGCCTTGGGCGGCGGGGTCTACGGCTAGGCGGTGCGTGACGAGCGCCGTTTCGGTTACGTCCCAATCGGCTTGGGCGTACTCTTCATCTTGGTCGTTGGTAAGGGCGGCTATGCCGGCCAGTTGACCATCAAACTCAGCTACCCACAAGTGCTGCTGCGCAATATCGCGCTGGAATACTTCTTCGTTTGGATACTCAGCCGTCCATTGAAAATTGCCGGCCGCATTCATCAGCGGCACTACGCGGCGCACAAGATCTAGAATGGCAGGAATGTCGGTGGGGGTGGCTTGGCGTAATTGCAAATCAGTAGTGTGTTGGCTCAACATAGAAGCGTTACCTTACTTAGCTAGGGTTAGCGCATCATCTCGTTTCGGCCTCCAATGGTGCTAACATTCATGAACAATGTAGGACGCAGGAGCTTGCCGGTACGCAGGTAGTGCGCCATAAAGGCTTCGCAATTTTGCAGCTTCACCTCAGCTTCTTGCAACGATTTATCAAACTCCTGTAGCATACTCTGATTCTCAGCGCCTTGCAAGCGTACTGTGGCCAACACCTTACGCGTCTGCCCGAAATCAGCGGCTATAGGAAGCAACAGTTGCGCTAGTTGCTCGTCCGTTTTCTTGGGCTGAAATTGCCGATTGAAGAACTCGACGAACGCATTCAGCTTGCTAATCCCGCTGTTATAAGCGTGCAAAGCCGTGTTGTAGGCAGTGATATGACAGCTTTCTTCCCGCTGCCGGCTGTTACCTAGGTAGCTGAAAATCAACCCACTCTTCACTCCGTTCTGCTCAATACGCCGGTTGGTGGCGTGTAGCTGTTGCAAAGGGGTCTGCTGCTCGTACAAAGCAATAGAGTCTGCGAAGGCGAAGGCAGGTTTTGGCTCTGCCGGCGCGATTCCGTCTTGAAACTGTTGCGGGGTTCGCGGAGCTTTGAGCAGTTGCCACATCGGATCAAACGGCATGTATGTTTCGATGGCGCGGCTTGGTGGCATCTTGTAATACTCCTCACCCACCTGCGATACTAGCTTGTTGTGCGCAAGCTGGCCCGCCTCCCATGTTGGGTCCATGAGGTACCAACGCCCATCTAGCTTAACTGCGCACCAAGCGTGCCCCACCGGAGCTTTAAGGCTTATGTATCCGGGCACCACGTAGCTTTTCACTCCTAGCTGCTCGGCTAAGGCAGTATACAGTTCCGCATAGTGCCGACACACGCCTTTTCGTTTAGTTAGCGTCTCTTGCACCACGATAGCCGATTCGCGCTCAAACTCAAGCATGTACTGGTTTTCGGTATCGTAGCGGATATTCCTTGCAATCCACACGAATGCCGCCCGGGCTCTATCTGCTTCCGTAGAAAACGACGTTCTGATGTAACGCGCTAATCCGCCAAGAGTGTGCGTAGACGAATCGGGTATTTGCTGCATTCGCGCATCTACCGTCTGGTAGATATTGGTAGGCGCCACAGGCTTCTTAGCTGGCGGAGCTTTGCGCGTTTGAGCCGTTCCAGCATAGCTGTATCCCAGGCAGCACAGCCCAATGATGTAGTGGTATAGATACTTGTGCATCAATATTCTAAAGCAGATACGAGTAAAATAAAATTGGGCAGACCCTGTGAGCGTATGCACAGGGTCTGCCCAATGGCAAAAAATCAGCCAGCTGCTATACCCTAGCCTCGCTTCAACACGGCGGCAGCTTCCTTGGCGAAATAAGTCAGAATGGCGTCGGCGCCAGCGCGTTTGATGCTCATCAGCACTTCCATCATGGTTTTTTCGCCATCTACCCAGCCGTTTTGAGCGGCGGCTTTTATCACGGCGTACTCGCCACTCACGTTATAGGCCGTGACGGGCAGCGTGGTAGCGTTGCGCACCTCCCGGATGATGTCGAGGTAGCTCAGGGCCGGCTTTACCATCACCATATCAGCGCCTTCCTGCTCGTCGAGGGCTAGCTCGCGCAAGGCTTCGCGCCGGTTGGCATAGTTCATTTGGTAAGTTTTCTTGTCGCCTTTTTTCGGCGCCGAGTCGAGGGCATCGCGGAAGGGGCCGTAGAACGCCGACGCGTACTTGGCCGTGTAGCTCATGATGCTCACGTTGCTGAAGCCATTACTATCGAGCACGTCGCGGATGAAGGCCACGCGGCCGTCCATCATATCGGAGGGCGCAATAACATCGGCACCGGCGCGAGCCTGGGCCAATGACATTTGACCGAGTACCTCTAGCGTAGCGTCGTTCAAAATTTCACCCGATTCGGGGTCTACTACGCCGTCGTGGCCGTCGCTGGAATAGGGGTCCATGGCCACATCGGTCATGAGCACTACTTCCGGGAATTGACGCTTGATTTCGGCAATAGTGCGTAGATATAGTCCGTCGGGGTTAGCACTTTCGCGGGCCAATCGGTCTTTTACGCTGTCCTCCAAGCCTGGGAAGGGCGCAAACGATTTGATACCTAGCTCAACGCAAGCCCCAATTTCATCAATGATGCGGTCGGGCGAGTAGCGGTTGATGCCCGGCATCGATTTCACTTCAATCACCTTGTTCTCCCCATCGATCATGAAGAGCGGGTAGATAAAGTCGTGAACGGAAAGCGTAGTTTCCTGTACTAAGTCACGGATAACTTGCGACTTACGATTGCGCCGGGGTCGGTGCGTGGGAATAATAGCCATACTACAGTCAGAAGATTCAACCGAAGAGAACAACGCGGGCAAAGGTAAGGTTGCCGCGCATGGTAATTTTAACCTAGGTCGATTCTTCGAGAACAGGTTGAATTAGCCAGAACGGTGTAGAGACGCATACTTGCGTCTCCTCGTTGAGCGACCTACCTAGAACGACCTAGGTCAACAACAGCCGCAACGATGGAAACACAAGTAGGTGTCTCTAACCCATTTGAATAGCTCTCAAAACAGCAAAAGCCAGGCCCCACGTGGTAGCGGGACCGGGCTTTTGCTGGTTCATAATTCTGCAAGCCTAGGCTTTCACGTCGTAGCGGTCGAGCATCATTACTTTGTCCCAGGCTTTGACGAAGGCTTTCACAAAGCGCTTGTGGCCATCATTGCCAGCGTATACTTCCGACACGGCGCGCAACTGGCTGTTGGAGCCAAACACCAAATCGGCGCGGGTGGCGGTGAAGCGAGCTTCACCCGTCTTGCGGTCGTTGAGCGTGAGCGTCAGCCCTTTGGCATCGGCTTTTTTCCACTCTAGGTCGGTGCTCGTCAGCACGTTAAAGAAATCATTGGTGAGTACACCCACACGGTCGGTGAAAATGCCGTGTTTGGAGTTGTCGTGGTTGGCGTTCATGGCGCGCAGGCCACCCACTAGCGCTGTCCACTCGGGGGCGGTGAGGGAGAGCAGCTGCGCTTTATCGAGGAACATTTCCTCAGGCGCTACACCCCCCGAAAGTTCGTTGAACCCCTCGTCGAGATAGTTGCGGAAACCATCGGCCACGGGCTTCAGCCAGGTGAACATCTCAATGTCGGTGAGCTCCTGCGTGGTGTCGCGGCGACCCGGCGTGAAGGGTACTTCCGTAGGTACACCCGCATCGGCAGCGGCTTTTTCGAGCGCCGCGCAGCCGCCCAGCACGATGAGGTCAGCCAACGAAACCTGCTTGCCGCCCGCGGCCGCGCCGTTGAAATTCTCTTTCACCGTGCGTAAGGCGGCTACCACCGGCACTGTGCGACGGTTCACTGCCCAGTCTTTCTGCGGGGCTAGGGCGAGTCGCCCCCCGTTGGCACCGCCGCGCTTGTCGCTGTGGCGGTGCGTGACGGCCGCCGAAAACGCCGTAAACACCAAATCCGATGGTGCCACCCCGAGGTTCATGATTTCCTGTTTCAGCGCTGCCACGTCGGCCGCGTCGATGGGGGCGTAGTCGGCCAGCGGAATCGGGTCTTGCCAGAGCAAGTCGTTTTCGTTGCGTTTTTCCGGACCTAGGTACCGCTCGCGCGGTCCCATGTCGCGGTGCGTCAGCTTGTACCAGGCTTTGGAAAAAGCTTGGGTAAAGGCATCAAAATCGTTCAGAAACTTCTCACACACCTTACGATACTCGGGGTCCTCCTTCAACGCGATGTCCGTGGTCATCATCATCAGCGGATTCATCTGGCCGGGGATATGCGCGTCGGGCGTCTTGGGCGCGTTCGAGTCGATGGGCGTCCATTGCAGGGCGCCGGCTGGGCTCTTGGTCTGCTTCCAGTCAAACTTAAATAAGTTGGTGAGGTAGTCGTTGTCCCACTGCGTAGGGTTGGGGGTCCAGCTACCCTCGATGCCGTTGGTCATCGTGTTTTCGGCGTTGCCCGTGCCCTTGGGATTGTGCCAACCTAGGCCCATGGCCTCCATCGGCGCAATTTCGGGTGGCATCCCAATCTGAGCGGCTGGCACCATGCCGTGGCTTTTGCCGAAGGCGTGGCCGCCAGCAATAAGAGCCACGGTTTCCTCGTTGTTCATGGCCATGCGTGTGAAGGTGGTGCGGATGTCGCGCGCCGACCCTAGGGGGTCACCACTGGCGTAAGGGCCTTCAGGGTTGACATAAATGAGGGCTTGATGCGAGGCAGCCAGCGGATTTTCGAGGTCGTAGTTCGCGTCGCCGTTTCGGCCGCGCCAGCGCTTGTCGCGGTTCACCATCTCATCGGGCGACTTGGCCTTGGATAGGTCGTGTATCACCTCAGGGCCCCAGTAGGTGGCGTTGTCGGCCTCCCAAGCATCCTGGCGACCACCGGCGAAGCCGTAGGTTGGGAAACCCATGATTTCCAAGGCGCAGTTGCCAGTCAACACAATCAGATCGGCCCAGGAAAGGGAACTGCCGTACTTCTGCTTAATGGGCCACAACAGGCGGCGCGACTTGTCGGTGTTGCCGTTGTCCCACCAACTGTTGATGGGCGCGAAGCGCTGCAACGCCTCCCCTGCTCCGCCACGGCCATCGGCGATGCGGTAGGTTCCCGCCGAGTGCCAGGCCATGCGAATCATTTGCGGCCCATAGTTGCCATAATCGGAGGGCCACCAATCTACCGATGAGGTCAGAAAGCCTTTGATTTCCTGCTTCAGCGCCTCCAAATCAATGGAATTGAAAGCTTCCGCGTAGTTGAAATCTTCGCCCAGCGGGTTGGCTTGCGGGCCGTTTTGGTGCAGCAGCTCCACCTTGAGGCGGTTGGGGTACCAGTCCGATAGCGTGGGAGGCGTGCTTACGACGCCGCCTATTCGGTCGCCGCCAAAAGGGCACTTACCGAGCATTTCGAAACTCTTGGTGTCGGTCTTGTCGTGATTGATGTTGAGCATGGCGGGTTCCGGTTGGCGCACAGGGGGTGGGCTAGCCAGCGGCGGCATTACGCAGCCCCTAGCCCTAATCCTGAGGAAAAGCTGATTTTTAGATGAATTACGACTTACTGTCGAGCTTTACGGGAATTCGCCTACAGAGGAGGTTAGCAGTGCACTTTTTTTGCTGCTGCTAATGAGAAGCTAGTGTCAAGGGCGCTCTGCTCACCCGTTGTTTGTGCATAAGGTTTCAGCCACGCCACTAAATCAGCGTAGTGCGTTTTGTGGCGTGCTAGTTTGGCAAGAAGTAAGACCTAGGTCTACAGCTGAAACAGCTCGTTCACCACTTCTATCCAAGCATTCGGCCCGAGCAAACCCTTCATAAAGAAGTAATAGCCCAGCATAAACACGGGCAAGCCCACGAAGAACCCTGCCCCGCCGCCAATTATAAAGCCAGCTGCTACCCCACCCACGGCCAACACAATACCAAGAACAAGCAGCGCTGGCTTCCCTTCCCCTTCTTCCTGCACCGCGGCAACGTTAGGCTTTGTTATCCGACGCGGCTGCACCGTACGCTTCACAACCGCCACTGGCTGCCGAAGCATCCGGCGCACATTGGTTCGCGCCTTGTGCGCCACCCCATTCGAATGCCGTTGCTTATCGGTACCTGGCTTCACGGCTGGCTTATCGGGCGTCGTGGGCTCGGAAGCTTTCACGCTAACCTTGTAGCTCAATGAGGAAGCACCGGCCGTTTCGACGACGGGTGGCTCATCTAGCTTCGAAGCTTGAAATACGGTTTGCGCGCTGTGGCAGCTCGCTAGCACACCTAACAGGCAACAGAGTAACAGGCGGCGACTTAGGGTAGAAAAAAGCATGTAGGTGCTGAGGCGTGGAATAACAAACCAACCCGCGCCGTAGCGCGGGCCAGCTGCTTAGAATGCCAGAAGTACTTGCTCGATAATGTCGCAGACTTCCCGTAGTTGCTCTTCGTTGATGACCAAGGGCGGCGCAAAGCGGATAATATCACCGTGCGTCGGCTTGGCGAGCACGCCACGCTCCAGCAGTGCCATGCACACGTCCCAGGCAGTACGGCCTTCTTCCGTAGGGATAATGATAACGGCGTTGAGCAGGCCTTTGCCCCGCACCCCTTCTACAAGCCCAGGACGTTTGGCTTGCACTTGGCGCATTCGCTCGCGGAAGATTTCGCCCAAAGTGGCCGCATTCTGCGCGAGCTTTTCTTCCTGCACCACTTCCAAAGCGGCCCGCATAACAGCGCACGCAAGTGGGTTGCCGCCAAACGTAGAGCCGTGCTGACCCGGTTGAATGGTAAGCATCACTTCATCGTGGGCTAGCACCGCTGACACCGGCAACACACCACCCGATAATGCCTTACCAAGCACCAAAATATCGGCGTGCACGCTTTCATAGTCCGTAGCCAGCAGCTTACCCGTGCGACCTAGCCCCGTCTGAATTTCATCGGCAATAAACAGCACTTTGTGCGCTTTGCATATATCGTACGCCTTGGCCAAATAGCCCTCCGACGGTACCACTACGCCCGCTTCGCCCTGGATAGGCTCTACGAGGAAAGCGCACACGTGCGGGTCTTTCACGGCTTCTTCCAGCGCCGACAAGTCGTCGTAGGGCACTACTTGGTAGCCTGGGTTATAGGGCCCAAAGCCGCCAGTGCTGTCGGGGTCGGTGCTGAAGGAAATGATGCCGGTCGTGCGGCCGTGAAAGTTGTGTTCGGCTACCACGATGCGAGCCTTATTCGGGGCAATCCACTTTTCTTGGTAGCCCCACTTACGCGCTAGCTTCAAGGCCGTTTCTACGGCTTCGGCGCCAGAGTTCATCAGCAGCGCTTTATCGTAGTGGAATAACTCGCACAGTTGCTTTTCCGCCTCCCCAAGCTGGTCGTTGAAAAAAGCCCGCGACGTGAGGGTAAGTTTCTGTGCTTGCTCCGTGAGAGCACCAATAATGCGCGGGTGGCAGTGGCCTTGGTTGACGGCAGAATAAGCCGACAGAAAATCGTAGTACTGCTTGCTTTCCACATCCCAGAGGTGCACGCCCTGGCCGCGACTAAGCACCACGGGCAGCGGGTGGTAGTTGTGGGCGCCGTAGCGGTCTTCGAGGTCCATGAGCTCGTGGCTGCGGCTGGTAGTGGGAGTAGCTTCCATAGAAAGGAGAATAACGGGTGGGAAAGCCGACAAAAGACAGGATGCTCAAACTTACGCAAAAAGGCTAGGGCGGGCTGTTTCTCAATTTAAACAAACTCCGAGGCAACCTAGCACACAACAACCTGCGTACTTCATAGCAAGACACTGAATATCAACTGTATATAATTCCGCCTTCTTAGCTCAACGCTAGTAGTAGTTCTACCTCCTCAATATGGCTTCCTCTTCTAATAAGCGTCACCCTGTTCTTACGGCCTTGCTTGTGCTACTTCTGCTGCTCGTAGTAGGCGGCGTCATAGCCTACTTCGCGACCAACCGCGGCAAAGATTTACTGCCTACCCTAGAGAACGTTAGCATGCAAACGGGCAACATTACGCCCGATTCGTTGAAGGCTCAAATGCGCGTGCAGCTTCGCAACCACATACCGCTAGGTATGCAGGTAGATAGCTTCCGCTACGTGACGTACGTCGACGGCACGGCCCTTAGCCGTGGCGCCAAAGACAAACCAACAGTAGTGGAAGGCAACGGCGTTAGCACCCTCGACATTCCCGTGAACATGGACCTGAGCAAGGTGGCCGACAAAATCAAAAGTATTCAGCGCGACTGCGTCGATGTAGCCATTACTATGGATGCTTACACACGCTTACCGCTGCTCGGCACGGAGCGCATTCCCATCCGCGCCAGCAAACGCATCTACGTGCCAAAGCTGCCACGCTTTGAAATAGCCGACATCGACGTGACGCACCTAGGTCTTAAGGACGGGCGCGCTACTATTACCATCAAGGTCACTAACTACAACCCCTTTCCTTTCACCGTCAAGAATGTGGCCTACGACTTCCGTATCAGCGACGACATGCAGGTGAAAGGCGTAGAAACAAAGGACGTTTCTTTCCGCAAGCGTGGCACCGAGCTCATGCCTATTCACGTGAAGTTCGAGCCGAAAGCCATGCCTAAAGTAGCGTTCAAAACGCTATTCAAAGCCAAAAAAACGCCCTATAAGCTTACTGGCCACGTGACGGTAGCAGCCGGTAAGCAAAATCCCAAGGACAGCAAAATCAACTTCCAGAGTAGCGGCACCATTCAGGATCTAAAGAACATCCCGAAGTAGGGCAACCTTACCTAGCTTCTGTATCTATTGTTGTAAGCTAGCAAGGTACTTCCCCACAAAGTTGCCTTCTTCCGAACCATCGGCCCGCAGAATAACCCAATCCAAAACGTGCTTCTCAGAAAACGTGATGGCCTGGCCTTTCCGATACTCTCTAACGGTATCTAGGTCGCTGGTGATAATGGCCGTTATCGAGTCGTTGGTCCACTCCTGTACCTGCGCAAATACTTGCTCAAAAACGCCATTATCATCGAAGATGCGCGCCGTCAAAATCAGGTTTTCGCTGCTAGCCAAGCCCGATTGGTAGCGCTTGCGAATGTGGTGCAGCGAGCGTCTGGCCTTCGTGATAGGAGCGGCAATTACCGCATCCAGTTGTTTCTTTACCTGGATGTTTTCTACCGAGTCCGATAGCTCGGCCAACCTAGCTTGTGCAGTAGGTTTATCAACCAAACAGTGCTGCGCGGAACAGCAAATACTTGTTACTAAAATAAAGGTGCTCGTTAGTACAAATTTAATCATAGAGTTACTGCGTTGAGTTAAATCCGAAACTTCGTGAAACACAAACAGGTACTGCCAGACGTATCCATCCAAATAGCGTTCCTAAGTTAGCAGAAGATGCTAGCTCAACAATCAGTGTGCATGCCCAAAATCACCCCGCAACCGCTCCAACCCGGCGATTATTATCTCACGCCCGAGGGCTATATGGTTTTTACGGAACAGTACCATCGGCGGCGTGGGTACTGCTGCCAGAGTGGTTGCCGGCACTGTCCTTGGGGCTTTAATCGGCAAAAAAAGAGTTCTTCGGAGAGCCAAGAGCCTAGCTAACCTGCTATTTTTCAGCCTACCAGTTTGGTCTTCTCATACTTTTGCCGATATTTGCGTCCCTTTTTCCAGCATTGAAACCTCTAAGTCTTTAAATATCATGGCCCGAGTTTGTGATTTGACCGGCAAGCGCACCCGCGTAGGTAACAACGTTTCGCACGCCAACAACAAAACCAAGCGCAAGTTCTACCCGAACTTGCAGAAGAAGCGCTTCTACATCCCCGAAGAAGATGCTTGGGTGACGCTAAAAGTAGCGGCTTCTACCATCCGCACGATCAACAAGAACGGCATCATGTCGGTCCTGAAAAAGGCGAAGGAGCAAGGCTTCATCGTTTACTAGTTTTTGCGACAGAACTCCCGAAAGGAGAATTGCACGGACCACATGGCCTAGGTTGCAATTCTTTTTTCTTATCAAAACGGTCCCGCAGCACACCTATATCCTAGGTATGTTGCGGGACCGTTTTCGTGGTAAAAAGTGCCAAAACTGTTCAATCCGCTGCTTTTTTGTCGTGGCTTGGCGGGGCCATGGGCGGCTTCAGGCGAATAGCGGCTACGGCCAACACGGTCATGCACAAGGCAAACCAGTAGAACGGAGCACTCAAAGCCACCAGTGATAAGTCGCCGTAAACTAGCGTAGTCGTCAGGTTTGCCCTACGTCATACCTAGCTTTTGTTATTAGAAGCGCCGAATAGTTACGCAGCCACAGGACCGCTACGGCTTCGTAGGGGGCCCTGCCGGCAACCCATCACAACAAAATACCTATTTTACTTGTGTTTACTGGCTGAGTATTTGACAATTTCAAAAATCACCGTACCTTTGCAGTCCTTAATCCAAAAAACCCAGTCGAGATGGCTAAGAAAGGAAACCGGGTGCAGGTAATCCTCGAGTGCACCGAGCACAAGAACTCGGGACAGCCGGGTACCTCGCGCTATATCACCACGAAGAATCGTAAGAATACGCCTGAGCGCATTGAATTGAAGAAATTCAACCCCGTGCTCAAGAAGATGACCGTTCACAAGGAAATCAAGTAAGCTGAGCAATGGCTAAGAAAGTAGTAGCAACCCTGAAAACCGCAACGGGCAAGGACTGGGCAAAAGTCATTCGCGCCGTGAAATCTGAGAAAACTGGCGCTTACACGTTCCGCGAGGAGATGGTGCCTGTTGATAAAGTACAGGAGTTCTTGGCCTCTGGGACCAAGTAAGCTTCGCCTAATGGCGTTTTACCTGAAGTGAAGAAGTCCCGCCAGCGTGGGACTTTTTTGCGTTGTAGCGCGAAGCTCCAGCTTCACGCACTATTGAACAGCTAGCGCCTAGCTGTTACATTGGTCGTTCAACCTCAGCAACGACACGCGAAGCTGGAGCTTCGCGCTACCCCAAACTACATGGGACTTTTCGACTTTTTCAAGAAGGACAAGGAGAGCAAGGAGCAGCAAGAATCATTGGACAAAGGTCTGGAAAAGACCAAAACCAACTTCTTCAACCAGCTCAGCAAAGCCGTTGTCGGTAAATCGAAGGTTGACGAAGAAGTACTCGACGACTTAGAAGGCGTACTCGTGCACGCCGATGTGGGCATTGATACCACAGTGAAGGTGATCAAGCGCATTGAAGACCGAGTAGCTCGCGATAAGTACGTGAGCACCGGTGAGCTAGACCGCATCCTGCGCGAAGAAATTGCCGATCTGCTTTCCGACAACAACTCCGGCTCCATGGCCGTGCTAGAGCGCCCCGACAACACGGGCGTGCCCTTCGTGATTATGGTGGTGGGCGTAAACGGCGTGGGAAAAACCACGACCATTGGTAAGCTAGCTCACCGCTTCCACTCGGCCGGCAAGAAAGTCGTGCTAGGTGCCGCCGATACTTTCCGCGCCGCTGCCGTCGACCAGCTTATTATCTGGGGCCAACGTGTGGGCGTGCCGGTTATTTCGCACGGCATGAATACCGATCCGGCTTCCGTCGCCTACGACGCTGTGCAGAAAGGCGTTGATATGCAGGCGGACGTGGTGATTATCGACACGGCGGGTCGCTTGCACAACAAGGTCAATTTGATGAACGAGTTGTCTAAGATCAAGCGCGTGATGCAGAAGGTTATTCCCGATGCGCCACACGAGGTTTTGCTGGTACTGGATGGCAGCACGGGACAGAACGCATTTCTTCAGGCCAAGGAATTTACCCGCGCCACGGAGGTTTCGGCTCTCGCTATTACCAAGCTCGACGGCACAGCCAAAGGCGGCGTAGTTATTGGCATCTCCGACCAGTTCAATATTCCGGTGCGCTACATCGGCGTGGGCGAGAAGATGACGGATTTGCAGCTATTTGACCGCCGCACGTTCGTTAACTCGCTGTTTTCGAAGAAGTAAAAGATAAGGCTAAGATTAACCGACTAGCACTTCTCTTTTTGAGGAGAGGTTAGGAGGTGATAGACTAGAGCTTTGGAACTCGTATCGCTCGACGAAAAGAACCATCGCTAACCCCACCTCAAAACAGGAGGGGAACTAGTTTCCTATTCTTAGCCTTAGCTCAATTCATATCAATTTAGTAGAACTGTGAAAGTCAGAAGCCAGCAGGCGAATAAAGTAAACGTCATTACCCTAGGCTGTTCCAAAAACGTGGTTGACTCGGAGGTGCTCATGGGGCAGCTTAAAGCCAACCAGTTTGACGTGACGCACGAAGCCGAGCAATCCGACGCGAACATTGTGATCATCAACACCTGCGGCTTCATCGACAATGCCAAGCAGGAAAGCATTGATACCATCTTGCGCTACGCCGACGAGAAAGAAGCAGGCCGGCTGGAAAAGCTCTACGTAACGGGTTGCTTATCGCAGCGTTACAAAGACGACCTAGAGGTAGAGATTCCCCAGGTAGATGCGTATTTCGGCACACTAGAGCTGCCGCAGATGCTGAAGGTACTCAACGCTGACTACAAGCATGAGTTGGTAGGTGAGCGACTAATTACCACGCCCAGGCATTACGCTTACTTCAAGATTGCGGAGGGTTGCAACCGGCCTTGCTCGTTCTGCGCCATTCCGCTGATGCGCGGCAAGCACGTCGATCGGCCTATTGAGGACTTGGTGAAAGAAGCCAAGCGCCTTGCCGGTATGGGTACGAAGGAGCTGATTCTTATTGCGCAAGACCTTACTTACTACGGCCTGCAACACTACGGGGAGCGGAAGCTAGCGGACTTGATGCGTCACCTTTCCGACGTGCCGGGTATCGACTGGATTCGGTTGCAGTACGCGTATCCGTCGCAATTTCCGCTGGATGCGCTAGACGTGATGGCAGAACGCGAAAATATTTGCAAGTACCTGGATATGCCTTTACAGCACATCTCAGATAACATGCTGAAGACCATGCGCCGCGGCATTTCGAAGCGTCGCACGATTGAGCTGGTAGACACTATCCGGCAGCGCGTGCCCGATATTGCTTTGCGCACCACTCTGATTGCAGGTCACCCCGGCGAGACGCAGCAGGACTTCGAAGAGCTCTACCAGTTTGTGGAGCAAACCCGCTTCGACCGTCTTGGCATCTTTACTTATTCGCACGAGGAAAGTACGCACTCCTACACCTTGGAAGACAACGTACCCGCCGAAGTAAAGCAGGACCGTGCCGACCAGATTATGGAGCTTCAGCAAGGTATTTCGCTGGAAATGAATGAGGAGCGCGTAGGTCAGACACACAAAGTCCTGTTCGACCGCAAGGAAAGCGGCTACTTCGTAGGCCGCACGCAGTACGACTCGCCAGAGGTCGACAACGAAGTACTGGTACCCGCTATGCCTGATACGTACGTGCGCCTCGGCGACTTTGCCACGGTGCAAATCAACGACGCCTCCGACTTCGACTTGTACGGCACACTGGTGTAGCACACAGCTTCGGCTTTAGGTATTGCTGAACAGGTAGCACCTAGCTTTCGCCAACTGCTTTTGTTCAACCTACACACGTAGCCGAAGTCATATGCCCTGGCTACGGGCAACATTTACCGCATTGGCGGGTTCTGCTTGGAACCCGCTGCAAAAGCAGACTCCACGCGGGTCTGCTTTTTTTTTGTGGACCTTTGCACTCGCAACTTTTGGCTTTCGTCATGCCCATCCATCACCTCGACTATAAAACGACTGGCGCTTTTTCCTCGCTGCTTACCGATTACCTAGCTCAGCGCCCAGAGCTTCAGCCATACTATCATCGTTTTCCGACGCTGGAAGCATTCGAAGCGCAGATCGAGGAGAAAAAGCAAGCGTACACCCCCGAGGCGCGTCAGCGCCTCGTAGCCGCGTTGCGGGAACAATACGTGGGCTTAGCTGATATGCATCCTAGCGTAGCCGCCAATCTTGCGCTGCTCGAAAAAGACACTACGTTCACCGTTGTGACGGGGCACCAGCTAAATCTACTGACTGGGCCGCTGTACTTCGTTTATAAGATTCTGACTGTCATTAAGTTGTGTCGACAGTTGAAAGAACGGTATCCGCAGTACGATTTCGTGCCGGTGTATTGGATGGCCACCGAGGACCACGACTTCGCTGAAATCAATCATTTCAACTTATTTGGGAAGCGCTACGAATGGACGGCTGAAAACATCGGTGGACCGGTGGGTCGCCTCAAGCTAGATGGTTTGGCCGAGGCAGTCTTGGACCAGTTGCCTACCGACGCCCCAGCCTTATTTCACCAATCGTATCGGGAAGCTGAGACGTTGACGGAAGCCACCCGCAAACTTACGCACGCGCTGTTTGGCGAGCTAGGTTTGGTTAGCCTCGACGGGGATAGCGCGCCGCTTAAGCAAGCTTTTTTGCCGGTACTGGAGCGGGAAATACGCGAGCAGGCATCCAACCAAGCCGTGCAGGCCACTAATGCGCAGTTGGAAGCGGCAGGCTACAAGCCTCAAGTTTACTCGCGGCCTATCAACCTCTTTTTCATTACCGAAGACGGCAAGCGGGAACGACTAGAGCCCGAAGGTGACAGTATTGCGGTGCGCAATACTACCCAGTCGTACACCCCGGCTGAGCTCCTAGCGTTGGCCCAGCAGCATCCCGAGCAGTTCAGCCCCAATGTGGTACTACGGCCCCTCTACCAAGAGATTCTGCTGCCGAATTTGTGCTACGTAGGCGGCGGAGCGGAAGTCGCCTACTGGTTTCAGCTCAAGCAAGTATTCACCGATAACAATATCCCTTTCCCGATTCTGCTGCCACGTAACTCCGCTTTGTACCTAGGTCGGGCAAATGCTGGCAAGCTGCGCAAGCTAGGCCTGACGCCAGCCGACCTTTTTAAGGCGTTGCCAGAACTCAAAAAACAAGTAGGCGCCACACTGGGTCAGGAAGAGGTGAACCTATCGGCGCAGCAGCAGGCACTTGCCGCCATCTTCAAAGACGTGTCTGACCTAGCTCAGCGCCTCGACCCAACGCTGGTAAAGACTGTAGCTGCCGAAGCGCAAAAGGTAGCTGGCGGCGTAGCAGGCTTGGAAAAGCGCCTGAGCAAAGCGGCCGAAGCCAAACACGAAACGGCGTATTCGCAGCTCACTGCCTTGAAAGACAAGCTCTTCCCCGGCGGCAGCTTACAGGAGCGCGAAGACAACGTGCTTTCTATCCTGATCAATAATCCGCAGTTTGTGGCGCAACTACTAGAGGCTTTTGAGCCCCTGGCATTGCAATTTGCGATAGTGGAGGAAGAATAAGGTGCTGAAAGCCGACCTCCGCCAAACGATGCTAGCTCGGCGCCGGGCCTTATCGGCCGATGCCGTAGCGCTTCGTAGCGAGAGGATGCAGGAAATGTTGTTTCGCAACTTTCCGGTGGAGCGGTGGCAGTGGTTGCATCTGTTTCTCCCTATTAGCCAGCAACGCGAGGTAGATACTTGGTTTATTGCACGTAGGATATGGAGCGAACAACTACCAGTACAGCTCGCCGTGCCGATAGTGCAACCCGATGGTCGTACGCTGAAGCACTACCATCTAACGCCCGATACGCAGCTACTCGATAACCGATGGGGCATTCCCGAACCGGTTGGGGCGACGGAAGTACCGCCTACGGTCTTTGATGCGGTACTGCTGCCGTTGCTTGCTTTCGATGAGCTAGGTCACCGTGTAGGCTATGGCAAGGGGTTCTACGACCGGTTCTTGCAGGAATGTCGGCCCGACACCCTGCGAATCGGCTTGAGCTTGGAGCCGCCCGTGAAGCGCATTGCTGATGCATGGGAAGGCGACGTGCCGCTGCACGCGTGCATCACACCAGAACGCGTATGGTGGTTCGACGCTCCTACTGATCCGAGACGTTAGATCGCCAATGCGTACGGATTGCGACTATCTGTTGGTCAACTACCTAAGACGTTTGACCAACGAGCGGCTCATCAGGTATACTTTATATAGACATACCACAATACGGCTGTAGAGGCTTGCGTTGGCTAAGGACCAATCACCTTAACCAACTTACCACTATGGCCGAAATTCAGCCTTCCGCCTCCGCCGCCAAAGACGGCAAATCCCGCGCCCGCAAAACGGGCTTCCGCCTCGACATGACGCCGATGGTGGACCTAGCTTTTTTGCTGCTCACGTTTTTCATGCTCACCACCACGTTCAGCAAACCGACCGTGATGGAGTTGAACATGCCAGTAGGAAAAGTGGACAACGACGTGCCAGCCAGCAAAGCCCTTACGCTGATCCTGGGCAAGCACAATCAGGTGCACTACTTCTACGGGGTGAACGATGCTCGCTCGCGGCCCGAGCTGCACACCACCACGTTTGCATCAGAAGGCTTGCGGCAGTTGCTCTTGGATCGGCAGCGCCAACAGCCAGGCTCGGTAGTACTCATCAAATCCAGTGACGCAGCTACGTACCAGAATCTGGTAGATGCCTTGGACGAAATGAGCATCACCAATCAAAAGAAGTACGCGCTGGTTGCCCTAGACCGGACGGACCGGCAGTTGCTCAGCCAGAAGGGTTTGTAATTGAGCATGTAACGCTATTTCAGAAACGAGTAGGCCCGGCATACTGGAGCAAGTATGCCGGGCCTACTCGTTTCTCGCTAAACCTAGGGTAGCACCTGCGCATCCGTAATCCGGGCTTGTCCCCAGGGCGCAATGCTGACGTGCACTAACATGGGGTGCTTGCGGCCCTTCCGCTCTAGCTCTTTGCTCTTGCCTTCGGGCACGTAGTAGCGCTCTAGGTTGTAGCGGATGTGCAAGCTGCGACGGTACCGGTCTTCTATCCAGCCGCGTAGCACAATTTGGTCGGTGGGCAGCTCCGTAGGCTCCTGAGCGTAAACGCGCACCGCTTCGTAGGCTTCGCCGGCGGGGCGCAACACCACATACACCGCCTGCCGACGCCGGGGTAATACGCTTTCCTGCCACAAAGAAGTTGGCACCTGACTTATAGTGTAGTTTAGCCGCACATAGTCGCCGTAAAGCAAGTCGCGTGGGTCGATGGGGAGGGTACGCAGCGTGACCACGCGGCCGTAGGCCGTGGTGGCGTAGCCAGCGGCGGCCACGGCCAAGAGGAATAGCATCTGGGCCGCAACGAGCAGCAGCATCCAACGCCGATGATTCTGGGGGAGTGGGGTAGCCATGCGCCGTTAAGACCTAGGTTTTTCGGTAGACTCAGACGCGGCAAGTGTGCGGGCCGCTCGGCGTTGCAAATACCAACTGAGCCCCAGCAGCAACACGCCCCCGAGTAGGAAGAACAATGACTTGTCCATAAAGCCCCAGGTAAGCTTAAAATAAGCCACGGCCGTGGTTAGGATAAACAGCACCGTTCCGAGGGTTACGCGGTCGGGGTTTTGCTCTTGATGGGCGCGCCAAAGCAGCGTGCCGGTGTAAGCATAAAGCACCACCAAGGCCGCAATGGCCAGCGGCAAGCCACCCGGCAAGTAGAAGCCAGGCAATAGCAACAGCCAATCGGTAGCGCCACCAAGGCGGCCACGTTTGCGCTTAGCTACCAGCGACAAAGCGAATACGGCTCCCAAAGCCGCTAGGTACGCTAGCAGTGGCGGCCGGAGTATATCGGTGTAGCTGCCGGCTTCGCCAAACACAGCCAACCCAAGCATAAATAGGAAGGCCGCCGCAATGGGTGGACTTTGCAAGGCACGACCGGCGGGCCGGTCGGTTTGCCAATCGCCAAGCGTATAGATCAGCATGGCTCCCACGAAAAACCACGTGATTTTGATATGTAGGTAGTTGACCAGCAGTCCTGCTTGCCAAAGCAACCCCACCGACAGCACCATTCCGAGCAGGGCATCAGGGTTGCGCCACCAGTAATACCCTAGGGTGAAAGCCGTAAAGGCGGCCGTCGCGTAGCTAAAGGCTCCTAATTGACCAGTATTATAGCCTTGCACAATGCAGCTGATGACCACCGTCATGATGAACAGCGCCCGACTGCGGTACAAGTAAGTAAGTCCCGTAGCAGCTACGGACCATGCTACTAGGCCCGTCACGTCGTAGCCGATAAGCTGGTACATCTGGCTGACGAGGATAATGGACGCGCCAAACAGAATTAGCCCTAGTCCTACCAAGCCAATACCCAACGACGTATTGCCGCGCCGCAGAAAATGCTCCCCCGCCGTATAGCTACCGGCCAAAGCGCTTAATAAAATAGCTAACCGCAAGAACTCCGGTAGGCCTTGCCAGTTGGCAGCTACCAGGCTCAGAGCACTCAGGCCCACCAGCAAGCTACCCAGTATGGGTAGCAAGCCAATGGCCTTTTCATCGGGTGGATAGAGCCCGAGCAACCGCTGTTGCTGCTCGGCAGTGATGATGCCCTTCTCCACCCATGTTGGGCTTTCCGTTTCGAGAAATTTACGACTCATAGCTTCTGCAACATACGCAGAATGCCGTTAGGTAAAGTGAGCAGCTAGGTCACTACTCAAACAACTGAGTCGGGAGCAAATTCGCGCCTACTCCCAAATGCCGTTTAGGGCCGTCAGGATGAGCGGCTTGCCCTCGGTAACCACCACCGTATGCTCGTGTTGGGCCACGAAGCCGCCGCGGTTGCCGAGCAGCGTCCAGCCATCTTGCTGCTCTTCCGCGTAGCTAGAAGCGGTGGAGATGAACGTTTCGATGGCGACTACTGCGTTTTTCTTAAAGCGGGCGCGATTGTGCCCGTCGTAGCAGTTCAGGATATCGTGTGGTGCTTCGTGCAAGCTGCGTCCTATCCCGTGTCCGGCTAGGTTGCGGATAACCTTGTAGCCTGCTTTGCGCGCCTCGTTTTCGATCAGGCGGCCAATTTCCGCGATTCTTACGCCATCCTTGACCTGCGAAATGGCCTTTTGCAGAATGCGCTTCGAGACCTCAACGAGCGGCTGATGAGCATGGTGGTCGTGGCCAAGAATGAAAGACCCGCCGTTATCGGCCCAAAAACCTCCTAGCTCCGCCGACACGTCGATATTAATCAAGTCGCCTTCGCTTAGCACTCTATGCGCTGACGGGATGCCGTGCGCTACTTCTTGGTTTACACTAATGCACGTCCAGCCGGGGAAGTTATACGTCAGGCGAGGCGCCGAATTGGCCCCTAGCTCTTGCAGAAGCTGCCCGCCGTAATCATCGAGCTGCTTTGTCGTCATGCCTGGTTGAGCGTATTCGCGCATGTGCTTCAGCGTCAAACCTACGGCGTCACTGATTTTCTGCATTCCAAGCAAGTCACTTTCTGAGGCTATTGACATCGTTTATCAGTTATTATTTTATGTAATCACGCGTTACACTTCCGTTGCAATAGTGCGGCCGCTGTTCGACCACTCGCTCCACGAGCCGACATACAACTTCGGGATGGGCAGCCCCGCGTAGGCCATAGCCAGGAGCGTATGACACGCCGTAACCCCGGAGCCACAATGTACAACCACCCCGCTAGGCTGATGGTTATGGAGCGCTTCCGTGTACTTCTCGCGGAGCACTGCAGGCGCCAGGAAAAAGCCGCTGGCGTCTAGGTTACTGGTAAACGGAATATTGACCGCGCCCGGAATGTGACCCGCAATCAAATCAATCGGCTCCTGCTCGCCGCGGTAGCGGATGGCGTCGCGCACGTCGATGACCAGCTGATCAGGCGACTGCGCGGCTTGCTCTACCTCCTCCACCGAGGCGAGCGGCAACTGCCAGCTGTTTTGCGGATACGCCGGCGCAGCGACGGGCTGCGGGGCAGTGGAACTAGCCGGAAAGCCGGCCGCAATGGCCGCGTCTAGGCCTCCATCCAGTACTTGCACAGCCGGGTGCCCGAGCGCCTTCAGCATCCACCAAAATCGAGCGGCGGCATTTGCGCCGTTCTTATCATCGTACACCACCACGTGCGAGGTCGGGCTGA
>Ga0325401_1000348_pt1 | contig 31890 bp, 15 predicted proteins | sample PopdelMetagenome_FD_205666 | JGI IMG/M metagenome (GOLD analysis project Ga0325401, IMG submission 205666) | Populus deltoides microbial communities from Bellville, Georgia, United States - Xylem-PdKOR-R2 | ecosystem: Host-associated > Plants > Phyllosphere > Stem > Wood/Secondary xylem | place...
TGTTGAAATACAGAAGAAGATGGATGACCAAGTTGATTATGCCAAACTGAAACTGGAGCTTTGACACCAATGAAAGTAACCAAACTGCGACTTTTATTTGATGAGAAATGTTTCAAGTATATGGGATATAGACCAGATTTACTCGGTCCCTACAATAGAATTTCCCCCGTCTGTCTGCATGTTCTTCACAAGAAAACGACTAGAAGTAATTTGAAAATAACAATTATTATCAGCACAAAACTGTTGAATAGAAAGCAGATTAGCAGAAGCTGAAGGACAATGAAGAATATTATTTAAATAAAGTGTAGACGTAGGTGTTTGGATAAGTGTGGAACCAGTATTGGAGATTTGCAAACCACCACCATTGCTAACAATCACTGTTTCTCCACCTTGATATGGTTGTTGTAGGGCCAAGTTATCCAATGTAGTAGTGATGTGATTGTTAGCACCGCTATTAGCAAACCATGGTTCATTGTCATTGACATTGTGAGTGTGTGCTACCATTGCAGCCAACTGAGATGGTGGGCTCCCTTGATAGGAGAAATTCGTGCGATGATAGCAATCCAATGCTTGATGGTTTGGCTTGTTATAAATCTGGCAGAAAGTATGATTTTTGTTAAAAACCATAGATAGAGGCTGATTCTCATTTCTAGAGAAATTTCCAGAACTTGTGTTGATGGTGCTGCCATTTCAAGATGGATGCTGTGTACGAGGAGAATATGATGGATGCTGAGTGCGAGGATAATATTTAGGTTGACCAAATCTATGCTTTTTGCTGAATCCAGATGAACCTCGATATTGATAAAATAGTGCAAATTGGCCAGCCTCCGGAGGTACTGTCTTGGTCTGATTTTCCAATAAAGTTTCACAACTAAAAAGTTCAAATTGAAATTCATTGAATGAGAGAGAAATATCTCTTGTTATAAATGAGAAGGAAGTGATGAAAGAAGTATAGGCAGTACTAAGACCACTAATAATATGAGATATCAGATCATCATCTTCAATAGGCTTGCCCACAGCAGCAGGTTGATTGGCTAGGCCTTTGGCAGTATGAATATAATCTGCACAAGATTTATTCCCTTGCTGTAGATTTTGAAGTTGTCTCTTCAAATGTGAAACACGAGAGCGATTTGGAGCAGCAAACCAATTGGCTAGTGAATCCCATACCTCCTTGAAAGTATTCAAACCAAAAACTATAAAGAGAACTGTCTCCGAGAGAGTAGCATTCAACCAGCTAAGTAAATATTGGTCCTTTTTGGTCTATAAAATAAATTGTGGATCCACTGTAAGTGTAGCTTATCCATTTGAATAAACAACAAATTTAGAAGGATAAGATTCTAAGCCATAAAAAATAACTAGAAGATCATTACTCCTTAAAACAGGAAGAAATTGAGACACCCATCCAAGATAATTAGAGTCATCTAATTTGACAGAGATAAGATGATTAATAATTGGAAAAGTGATGTTTGGACTAGAGGAAGCCATGAAAAAGGATCTGTTTAAGAGTGTTAGCCAAAAAGATCTGATACCATGTAAACAATACAAGTTCAGAAGAATCTTATTGATTATTTTCACTATCATCACATGTACATTTATATTGTTTACGGAGGGAAGTTGTTACACGAGATAAGAAGCTAAGAGAGGATTCAAAACCACTACTAGATAAGGATGAGATAGAAGTCCTGCATGGACTCCTTTGTTTATGTTACAATGAGATAGAAGTCCTGCATGGACTTTCCTCTGTTTCTGTTACATTTTATTGCCTTGACATGTTAACAACCATAAAATTATGGTGACTTTGTCCATTCCAACTTTGTTGCGTGTTTTTCACCCATGAATAGTCACCTTATGCATGTGATTCTTGCATGTGTTTTCATTGGGAAAATAGAAATATGTATGGTAACCTTTTTCTTGTAGCCTACTCTTGTTTTGTTTTAAACTTACATAAGGATATAAAAACCCAACTTGAAAAGTTCTCTTCTCCTTATTGCTTAGGGTCACAAAGATAGGAAGTATCTTAACTTTCCTTTTTAGGCATGGCTTATGAGATGGTTGATGGCTAGAAGTAGAATGTTGGGTGAAAAGAAAGCCATATAGTAGTTTCATTTTTTTTTTTTGTATGGTTACCTCTCTCAGTATATGTTTTCTTTTTGTTTGTGTTTACCTATTATTATAACATGCATGTTGCTTTAGGGAGTTTGTAGAGACAATTAGCTAAGGCAAGAAGGGTAAGGGAAACAAGTTTCCTTCCTTGTACAATCACCTTATTTGATTGTTGGTAAGAGGGAACATGTTGTTATGTTGTTTCGTTAGGAGTGAGATGTACTTTTGTTTTGTCTTCTTTGGGTTCGAGTGCTATTGGCCTTCATTTTTATAATCAAGTGCTTGCCTCTTTTTTTTTGGTGTTTTAAGCTATGTATGGTGGTTTGGATGAGGCTTTTTTATGTGATGAAACAATAAGGAGATTTTGTTTTACTTGGAAAAGTCAGCATAGTAGGCATGTTTGGGAGGGATAAGTCTTGTTTTAATGGGACTGTGAATTATACTTCTTGAAATGACAACATTATTAGATTATTATATACCATGTCCTTGTATTTTTTTTATGTGTTAAGATGAACGTGCTTTCCTTAAAGATGGCTTAGTTGTGTGATGTTAAAATCATCAAGAAGCTTTTTTTTTAATTAAAAGATATCGTGTTAACATGTATGCTTAATAATGTAGGTTTGTTGAGAAATTCTCCATGAATTTGGTCTCTTCTTATGGAAGTTTGCGTGCACTTTATACATATCAGGTTCCTATCAACTTTCATCAATGAAAATGTTACGCAACCCTATTTTTATGCATGGGGATTTAGGATTTTTAGGTGCACACGAAGCTTTTGGTTTGTAGATTTATTTTTTTGGTGATAGTTTGCCATTTTTCAGAACACTAAAAACTTATGTTATCAAATTTCTTCTTAACCAAAAAATATTTATTATCAAAATTTATGTTTAACCTTGCACATGGCTAAGTTCTTTTGAAATAAAAATTATGTTTGTATGTTTTGACAATGTATAAAGAAACCTTTATTTTGTTCCATTAAAAGAAAAGGCCAAAAAATATATTTTTGGATTTTTTTTTATTTTTTCTAGCATTTTACAAAAGATGAAAAATAAAAAAATATTTTGCCTACATGCTTAAATTTTTTTTAACAACTTTATAAAATCAATTAGAACTTGGCCTATGTTTTTTAAAAAAAACCCCAAAAAATCAATTTGTTTATTTTTAATATCAGGATTTACGAACTTACACATAAGACAATTTCCGATATGAAAATAAATAAATTAAGCCCATAATAAATAAAATGACCCCTCCCCCCCTTTTGTTTACTTTTAATATTTGAGAATTATTAATTTATACGTAAGATGTATTCCTATTATTAAAGAAAATGAAACTATAAAATATAATAAAATATATTTTAGCTTTAAAATGGTTAGCTTTGACCTATAAAGCTATGGTCCACGTTACTGTGATGAATCTACTGCAACTAATAAACACATCAATGGTTAGAAAAACACATAAGAGCCTTAGAAATAAGAAGACAAAAGCACAATGCAGTTTATCTTAGGTAAAATATATTAGGAGTGATATTATCTTTCTTATATACAATCAATCCTTTTATTCAAATTCTATAGACAAGTTAGGGTTCTTAATGACCATAATATTAAGTGACGATTCTAAATTTTTAAACCATAAAAAGATAATAATTTTTTATTTTTTCCACACCCAATTCCAATCTTGAAAGATTATTACTGTGATGTCATACACCCACGACATGCTTGATGTCTTCTTTACTTTTAGTTTTTGAGTTGATTTTGGTTAACTAGTGAGTCCTTAATTTATGGTTGACAAGCTTATTCAAGCCGAAAAGAAAGAAAGAAAGAAAAAAGTTAAAGTGTTTGCTTGAAATGTAATTTTTTAGTGAAAATTTCCATATGCAATGTTGATAGATATCTGAATCTTGATTCTTTTAAATGGAGTCATTATTGATTTGGTTGATTTATGTTAAAAAATGGAAAAAAAAATAGAGTTAGGGCATAAATAATTAAATACCTATTAAATCGCTATTATTATAATCATGAATGATCTTTTATTGCAACTTCTATAACTAGATGTCTGCTGGAAAAAAGAAAGTTTTGTTCACTATAAGTTCCATTTTTGTTCATGAAAGACCAAAGAATGTTATGGTTATTTATGTGGTTAAGAGATTAAGCTAAGAAGGCTTGCAAGTGTTTGAATTTGAGTACTAGGAGAGGGATGAAATGGATTCTCTCAGCTGTATTTGTGCTTTTTAACTTTAAAGCTTCATCTCTTGAGAGCTCTCTTCACATTTCTACTAACACTTCAACTAGAATAATTTTTACATTTCATTCCTTTCATTTTTATCCTTCACCTATGTTGTTAGTATCGTATTTTTCTTGGTTTTGTGATAGTTCTTGCTTTTCAAAATATTTTTTATTTAAAAATTATTAAACTAATATTTTTTAAATATGTTTTTGATAATTTTGATATACTAATATAAAAAATTAAAAAATTATTTTAATATATTTTTAATTAAAAGATCACTTTTAAAATAAATTCTGCTATAACTCTGTAGCAAATACATTTTTAAGCATGGAAAGTATCTCTATGCCACCATTCTTCTTCCCCATTCGACTTTATAGTTGCTGTTGGTGCAACTATTTACGTATAAATTATAATGACTAGCCTTGAAAGTCGAAACCCCTTTTCTCTATGCCACCATTCTTCTTCCCCATTCGACTTTATAGTTGCTGTTGGTGCAACTATTTACGTATAAATTATAATGACTAGCCTTGAAAGTCGAAACCCCTTTTCTCCTTAACCTTTTTAATGCCACTCTGCATCTCATTTTTCTACTCTCAAGTCTCAAGAGCATGCTTTTGGATGCTGGGGGATTATTAGATGCCTGAGTGGAATTATCAATTGATGTCATCATGAAAACTACAAGAACACCTTGAAAATAAGTAAAAAAAAAAGAAAAGAAAAATTAAATTAGAAGATTTTACAACCTGAGGATGCTATCCACCCAGTACACATATAGTTTTACACAAAGAGAAACGAGTTTACACGTTAAAGGACATGAGACAAAAATAACTTAGAAATAAAAAAAAAACCTGATTTAATTGGGATTAAAATATTAAAACTCACGACCCTAATCATAATTACTATTTCTAGATCATGAGACCTGATTAACCTAATAGAAAGCGAATAAAACAAACTATGAAGTTTAATTTTTAATTAACCCAATATTAAAAGATAAAATTAAATAATTAAAAAAATTTAACTAACCGAGTTAACTTGTTAAATCTATAATTAAGATAGCATACGAGGAAAGTACATTAATTGATAAAAAAAACAAAGAAGAAAAATAAAAGGCAAATGTTAGTTTAGATGACATCAAAACAGGTGGGGAGAATCCTATTTATTGTTATAGTAATTAATTGAAAAAAAAACAAAAAAGAAAAAGAAAAGGCAGATGTTTTTTTAGGGCATATCAAATCATATTTGGTGGGGAAATTACTATTCATTGCTATAGTAATTTCTCCCACATGTTTTATTTTAAGTGTATTGTTAATGATATGATATTATCTTTTCTATGAAAAAAAACATTTACATTAATGATGGGACAGGGCATAGAAACAAGGTGTGGGGACCACCCATGTCCACTGAGTGCTAGTGATTAGCTATCACTGACATGAGACATCCTTACCTTTCTCTTATTTTAAGGTTTTCTCAATTTTGTATTCTTTTCCCTTTACATGAGCGGTCCATATTCTTTTTCGGTTTCCCCCCAGCATTTCATCAGAATTGTCTAAGCATGTAGAAATAGTTAATACTAGATTATTTAACATTTCTATATTATAGTCTAGTTAAAATTTTCTTGAGCATAGAATAAATATTTAGATATTATTAATATTTTAATTTAGCAAAATAAATTTAAATAGTACAAAGGTTAATTTTATATAACCTCGTTGATAAAAAAAAAATCAATACAATTCGTAAAAACATAGTTTGACTAAGAAAATTCAAGATAACATCTTTTTTAATACTAAAATAACAATTTATTAAATTGACTTGAATCCATCCAGGTTAACATGTCAAATTCACGACTCGGGTTATGAGACTATGATAATCCCATTGAAAGCAAATAAAAATAAAATATGAAGTCTAATTCTTAATTAAACTAATATTGGATAATAAAATTGAAAAACAAATCAATTAAAAAACTTAAAAAAGCAACTCAAGTTAACCAATCAAACCCGCAACTCGGGTCATCAGACCAAGATAATCTCATGAAAAGAGAATTGATTAAAAAATAAATCAATTAAAAAATATAAAAAATGACCCGAGTCAATCTACCAAACCCATGACTCGGGTTATTAGACCAAGATAACATCATAGAAAGAAAATTAAAAAATGACTTGATTTAACTTGGGTTAACCTATCAAATTCGTAACTTTGATCATAAGATTAACATAACCTTATAGAGAGCAAATCAAAATAAATAATGAAGCTCAGTTTCCAATCGTTTATGTCGGATCTAATGTTGAATGATAATTTTTTTTTTAAATCTTAATTAAAAAAATGAACAAAAAATGAGACAAGTGAACCTGGGTTAACCCGTTAAGCACTATTTCTATGTCATGAGATCGATATAACCTAATAAAAAGAAAACCAAAACAAATCATCAAACTTAATTCTTAATTAAACACAATATTAACTAATGAAATTAGGAAAAAACAGAGTCAATTGTGCTAATCAGCCATACCCGTAACTCGAGTTATGAGACTGAGACAACCCAATAAAAATAAAATCCAATGTTAAAGGACCTATGACTTGGGTCATGAGATTGAGATAATCTCTTAGAAAAAAATAATAAAAAAAACAAACCCAATTTAATCATGGTTAAAATGCTAAAACCGACATTATTGATAATGAGACTAAGATATTCCTATATAAAACAAATTATGAAACTCAATTCCCAACTGACCCAGTGTTTAATAATAAAATTGAAAAAAAATTCAATTAAAAATAAGACACAAAAACAATTTGAATCTACTCGGGTTAACTCTTTAAGTATCATTTCCGAGTCATGAGACCAAAATTACATAATAGAATGTAAACAAATCAAATCATGAAGTCTAATTCTCAATCAACTCAATATTAAAGGATAAAATTGAAAAAAAAAGTTAATTAAGAAAAAAAACCTAAGTCAACCAGGTTAACCTGCTAAACCCGCGATCTGTGTCATGAGAGTGTGAGAACTCAATAAAAAATAAATCTAATAGTAAAGAATAAAATTAAAAGAAAACATTGATTGAAAAAAAAAAAGCACTATTCTAATGAATAATGCTTTGTAAGAAGGGGTATAATAAAACCCCTTTTTGTTTTAGCTTATAGTTAACTATTTTAGTTACATGGTTATGCTTCTTTATGGGTCAGAATAATTTTTCATTGTTCATTAGAATTAATATCAACAATGTGTTTCACACCATAAAAAATTATGAATTAATATATTTTATTTTAATGAAAAATATTACTTTTCATTAAATTTTTTTTCCTAATCTTATAAAAAATGTAAGCAATTATAATTAAAAAAAAACTAAAAGTAAGAGCAAGATTAAAAAAGGTTTATTTTTAGTTAAAATTTTGTTACTTAATTAATCAACTTTTTTTTCACATTTTACTTAAAGAGAATACTTATTTTTTAAACAATTTACTAGAACCATAAATTAAAATTCTAATAAAAATATAGGAAAAAAAAATATATCCTAATATCCTTAATGTCAAGCAAGCTCAAGGTCGAATCAATATTTTTAACAAAAAAAATTACAGCCATTGCCAATGTATTTTGCAACAACAACAATTTTTTTTATTGCAGGTTAAAAATTTTACATGTCCATCTAACAAACATAGATAGATGATTAAAGACATTAGTAAATGTTAATAATATTTATTAACAAGAACTAAAAATCAAGTTGTGAAGTTGAGACCTTTTGACCCGAGCCCTTATATGGCTTAGGTTTTGAATTGAATTAGGTCAGATCTAACTCGATATAACATAGAAAAGTTTTTTCTAGTTCCATTTTAACCTTTATTTTTTACATATTGATTTAATGATTTTTTTATTGACATAAATTAATTCGGGTTTACCCATCAAGCACGTGAACCAGACAATGAACCCATATGGATTCAATAACCTATTTTTTGGAAACAAAAGTTTCACCGAAGAGAGGAAGGAAAAGATGAAAAAACTAATAATAAGGAAAATAAAAAAATACGGAGAAAAACTCTCTAAAGTGTCCCTAATTGAATATAAACTGTCAAATGACAAAACATGAAAAAACTTGAAGAATTAAGAATGTAGTGAGATCAATTGCTAAAATGTCAAAATCAAGACGGCAAACCTAAATAATCTCTACATGAAATAAGTGATCTTATGTTTTTACACCCTTAAACATCATTTGAACCTTATGCATACATTGTTTCTTCACAATTATGAATAATAACTTGTGTTACATGTTTTTAAAAGCCTTTTTATGATAAAAAAAATAATTTGTTTATATTGATAACTTTTAACCTGTAAAAGGAGAAGAAAAGTCATTTTAATAAAAGACTCATTTATGTGCTTGATATTGTTCTTTATGACATTAAATCATCGACATGATATAAAGCAAGATTGCTCTTTTTGAAAGCTAAATTTTTAATTGAAATACAACCTTTTCTTTCCAAAAAAATCCTTTATTGTTGGAAAATCCATTCATTCTTTCTAAAATTAAAGAGCCAAGATCATGAGATGATTATTCATTGTTGTAATCCCAACACACTTATACCTAGTCATTTATCAATAAAATACCAAAAAATTTCATCCTGGCATTGAATGATATATTTTGGGCTCTTAACCAAAGGAGTCTAATTTTCATGAAATAGTCTCAAAACTACATCTCAATTATTTCATTTTAATTATTGGACTTGAATAAATACAATCATTAAAAATTATGGCATGATCCCAAAACAAGAAGAATTATTTTCAAATAAAACAATAATTAATTGAATTTGCAAAGTTCTTAGTAAAAATGATGATGACACGTTTGAGCCTTATGATGCTAATAGAAAGATAAACAATCAAACTAGTTAGAACAACTCTATTTGAAAGAATCTATGATGAAGATGATGTACTTGATTTTTATACCAATTTTACCTACACTTTTAATTTTATGCTACTTTATCTTAAATATTTCTATTTTATATAGTTTTTATTTATATGTGGGAAGAAATAAATGTATGGAAGCCCATTTATAAACCAATTAAATGAGGAAATTTACCTTGAAAAGGTTGTGTATATATCGTGGAAAAGAAGAGAAGGAAAATAATTTCCTATCGTAAGAATAAGAAAGTTTTATACTAGAAATTTTAGGAACACATATATGTAAATTAGAAACATTGTTCTTTAGAGATATCCAAATTATATGGTCTTAGTATTAAACGAAAACTATTAGGAAGCTCTATAACTTTTATGTTATGATTTTTTAAAAATAATTCATTATGATAGCGCAAATAGAACTTGATGTCAGAGATTAAAATATACCAGTTTTGGAAGGAAAATAATTCATTATATGAGTTCGACACTCTTTCCTTCACAAAAACTTTACTAGTTATTGTGATTCTGTTCACTTACAAATATTATAAAATCAAGTTTTTAGTGTCATTGTCGAGGGTTAATTATTTGTTATTGATATTGATACTAGCTAGATTGTTATTAATTTTGATTTATTTAATTATTATCATTATTATTATTATAAATTGCTTTTCTTCTCTCTTTTTTTTTTCCAGGATTTAGATGTGTATGCCCTGTTCTAAACCATCAGAGCCTATACTTTTTGATCCCGAGATTGAGATAACTTTATGTCAAACCAATAAAAAAAGAGAGTAAGAATCACAACGTTTGCCATTACTATAATGAAGTAGTGGAATAAAGAGGCAAATAGAGCCTTCTAGGACTATTATATGCCTTTGGTTAATGGGTCCGCATCTAGCATAAAAAGGTTAACAATACAAGTTAATAATTTTGAGATTAAGCCGAAGATAATTCAAATGATACAACATACTATTTTGTGAAACTAGCTAAGGCAACTCTGTTTGAGAAAATTAATGGTGAAGATGATGTTGGCGTGCCTCATGATGGTTAATGAAAAGATAAACATGATCAAATATGCTAGGGGCGATTATGTGATGTTGATGCATGTGTGCTTTATGTTGGCTACTAAAAAAACACAACTAGATTACTTGGGGGAAATTCTATTTGAAAAAAAATCATGAAGATTATATAGCCAAAATGATGATATGAAGAACTTTATCACATGCTGGATGGTTAGAGTTAATAACTTTTTTTCATAATAAAAGTAAGCAACATTGAAGTGTTATCATCAAACTATATTATGAGGCAATTGAAAGTAAAGCCAACATGGGTCAAATTAGCACGATGAATGAACCATCCTCATCCATTGATAAAAAAAGGAAACATGAGGAGGCAAACTCGTAGTGAACATCAAATTGACAAATGTTAAGTAAGCCAGTACTAAAAAACTGACAATTTCAAAGCCAAAGATCTTCAAAGACATAAAGAAGATTGAGGTCTCAAAATGAGCAATTTGTGCTTCCCTCTTAATCTTAAAAGATAAGCTTAAAAACGAATTAGTATAAGTTACCGTTATAAATATAGCTTTTAACTTTTTAATGAAATACTTTTTTTTATAGAAAAAAACATTTTCACCTCTCATGAGAAAAGCATCTCATTTCATTTTCAAGTTAAGCCCATTTATTCTAATGGAAAAAACTTTTCAAGCCTATCTTTTTTGATGGAAAAAATATTTCAAATCCATCTTTTTTATGGAAAAATATTTTAAACCCGTCTTTTATGATGGAAAAAACATTTAAATTCAATTCAATTAAGGAATTTTATAATCATTCTTTACTTTTGAGTCTCAGAGACTCTAATATATATATATATATATTACTAAAACTAAAAAAACCCAGTCTTCAAACCTTACCAAATTACAAAAACAAGCCAAACACAAATTCAAGAAAACCAAACAGATTTTCTTAGAGCTATCAAAACACACTTACAACACCTTGATAGTTCATCTTTAACTGTCCCAAACACACCACAAACAACCAACCTTCTACATCCACAAATCAAGTCAATACCCTACATAATAGTCTTGGGGAGTCTTCTAATGAAGATACTTCTCCAAACTAACCTCTTGAACTAAACAGATTTACCTGACAAACTCCCAAAACAACCATTGCCCCAGATATTTCCATATCTGCTGAACCAATTATCCTTACTCAACACAAATATAATTTCTCTTTCCTCTATGAATGGAATATATATGGAAAGTCCGAATACAATATCCTCAACACCCTTCAACAAATGACTATGGCAGCCAATGCCTACAAAACCCAAACAGGAACCCTAGACAAAGCTATTGCTGAGCTTCTTATTGCTGGTTTCTCTCACAAGTTAAAAGGATGGCGGGATTACTATCTCACTAAAACCGAACACCTGCATATCCTAAACTCCTTTTAAACATATGAAGACCAAACACCCATCCTTGACCCATCTGGAAACACTATCGAAGACGTTGTATCAACCCTTATTCTTACAATTTCCTTACATTTTGTCGGAGACCCTTCCTATTTGAAAGACATAAATGCTGAACTCCTTCCAATCTTAGGTGTAAGAAGCTAAGTGACTTTCAATAGTACAAAAACACCTTTTTTACCCGTGTCATGCTTAAGGAGGATTAAAACCAACCTTTTTAGAAAGAAAAATTCTTTGCAGGCCTACTATTCTCTTAGGAGAAAAGGTCAGAAACAAAATCAAAGATACCTTTACAACCAAAACCATACCATATGACCAGCTTACATATGGTGAACTTGTGAGTTTCACCCAAAAAGAAGGTCTTAAGATCTGCTAGGATATCAAACTCCAAAAACACTTAAAGTGAGAAATGAAACGTACCAGACAAGAACTTGATAGTTTCACCAGTTTGACCTTTCCACCAAAAAAACCCTCCTGTAGTGGAAACTCTTCATAACCTAAAAAATATTCGAGCAAAAAACCTCCTTATAAACAATCAGCCCATAAAAACCGACAACAATTTTATTCCAAACCATATGAACCTTACTACAAAAAGCCCTACAAATTTACCAAACCCCATAGACCTTTCCAGTCAAAACCCAAACCAAAATTTGACCCTAAAAATATTATCTGTTACAAATGTAACCAGAAAGGACATACATCCCCGTTTCTACAAAGTCAATACCAAACTTCATGAGCTCCAAATAGATGAAGACACCATCAACCAAATACAAAATCTTTACATTGAAGCCACATACATTGACCACTCTCTTTTAGACACTTCTGAAGAAGAATTTCAAATTGATGAAATAGTATCTACCAGTGCTACTTCAGATGCCTCTACAATTTCCAAACAAATTAATGTCTTAACCCAAGACCAAGAATTCATTCTTGAGGCTATCAAAAGACTTGATGATCCTCAACTGCAAAAAACCTACTTGGATAAATTGTTGAAAGATTTCAACCAACCAGAGCACCCTCCATCTAACCCTCTAAACCGCTCTATATTACCCTTTACCAGCACTAATACCTATGACCTTACAAAGATCCTTAAAAAAAAATCCAAAACCACATTCACCATTCAAGAATTACATTTTGAGATCAAAACCCTCAAATCCGAATTACAAACCTTAAAACAAGCCCAACAGAAAGACTCTGCCATATTACAACATCTTCAGTCCAAAATTAAAAGCCAGTCTGATACTGAGTTTGAATCAGAAGATCAAACCATTGAATCTCATGTATTACCCCATACACTTACAAATATTGAGCATATTCCAGATGATTTCCTGAATGTATTAACACAAATATCTTTAAAAAAATATTTAATTAGAATTACGCTTATTTTTTAAAAAGATTTCAAACTTGATACTATTGTCTTATTTGACACAGGTGCAGATTTAAATTGCATCAAAGAAGGTGTGGTTCCCAAACAATTTTTACAAAATACCTCTGAAAGACTCTCTGCTGCTAATAATTCTAAATTGCATATTGCAGGCAAAACCCAAGCCTCTGTTTTCAACAAAGGCATTTCTCTTAAAATATTCTTTGTCGTTACAAAAGATATTAACCATACCATCATTCTTGGCACTCCATTCATTGACATGATCACTCCATATCAAACACATCATAATTGTATAACTTCCAAAATCAATAGCATCAAACTTGTTTTCCTATTCTTAGAAAAATCTAAACTAGAAATTTGAATTTAATTAAAGCATGCTCCATAAATACCTATCATATCAATGCATTGATTCATAGAAAACAATTCCATCTACATGATTTACAAAACCATGTTTCTTTTTGTCGTATCAACAAACAATTACAAAATTCTGATTTACAAAAAAAATCATTGATTTACAAAATAAGATTGAACAACAGATCTGTTCAAACTTACCTGATGCTTTCTTGAAAAGAAAACAACACATCGTTGATCTTCCATATGAAGATACTTTTTCAGAAAAACTTATACCTACAAAAGCAAGACCTATACAAATGAATCCTTCTTCCATAGTTAAAATATTTTAGAAAGTAGTTTTGAAAATATATTTGGATATGGTTTTTGGAAAACTAGTTTGTTGTAAAGAAATGAGGTGTTTTGAAGTAGAAATGCCTCCTTGGGGTTTTGAAAGAGATTTGGAAATACTACCTGTTTGAGATACGGAGTTACTGGAGGCCTGTTAGGACACCTTTTGTAATGCTAGGAGTAATTCTGGCGATATGGATATAGTGTCAACCGAATGTTGAACCGTGTCTGTTTGTACCTGTGGTGGTTTTATAGTTTTTTCTTCTTCAATAACTATCTCATACTAGGATTTGATAGGTTTGGCAGCTAAGATGGCTGAAGACATAAGTTTTGCAGAAGGCTTAGGGCTCTCTAGTTTTGTAGGCTGGGTTTGAGGGGCTTTCCCCTTGTCTTTGACTTTTTCTTTAAGAGGCATTATGACCTGTTTTGAAGGAATTCTCGGGTTAGGAAATCAAGAACGGAATTTGAATCTCCTTTAATATAGACAACATCGAAATAAAAAATGCTTAAAATAGCTTGCCATTGGGCAAAAATCTGTTTTGAAGCAAGATTTTGGATATATTTTTGTAGAACTTCTTTTACAGATTTGCAATCGACACGTAAAAGAAATTTTTGATTTAATAAATCGCTTTGAAATTTTGTAATACAAAGAACAATTGAAAGGATCTCCTTTTTTTTAGTAGAGTAATTTTTCTGGCAATCATTCCAGTGGGCGGATGTGTACTGGAGTATTTGTTCTTTGTTATCTTGTACTTGTTTAAGAATCCCACCATATCCTAGGTCAGAGGCATCGGTCTTGACTATCTTAGGAGCTAACGGGTTAGCTAAATGAAGGAGAGGAATGGTTTGGACCTGTTTCTTAATCTATTTGACGAGGTCAGTATGAAGGTCAGACCAAGGAATAAGGTTAGTTTTTAACCTGATATGTAAGGGTTTGGCTAGACGACTAATATTGGGATAGTAGTCCAGAACATAATTAAATCTACCTAAAAACCTTTGCAATTGGGTTTTATCAGTGATTTTATCAGGAAATTTATTTATAAAGGTTAAAGATCTCTTTTTTGGTGTTACAGTGCCTTGGCAGATATAATGGCCTAGAAAACAGACACGGGTTTGGAAGAGAGAAATTTTTGTTTTAGAAACAATTAAACCATTTTATTTTGCAGTATGAAAGAATGTATGTAGATGTTTGACATGTTGATCTATGGAATGTGAAAAAATAAGCACATCGTCAATGTAAACAATGCAGAATTTTAAATGTGCATTGAAGATGTCATTCATGATGCGTTGAAATTTAGATGGTGCATTTTTTAAGCCAAAGGACATGACATTCCATTCGTATTGGCAAAAAAGAACTGTAAAAGCAGTTTTGTATCTATCTTTGGGATCAATCTGTATTTGCCAAAATCTAGATTTCATATCAAACTTAGAAAATATGAATGCAGAGTGCAATTTTTGCAACAAATTATATATATATATATATATATATATATATATATATATTCTTTTTTAGTCCATAAAGGCTCCATCAAATCTAACTTCAATAAAACTCTAACAAATTTAAACCTAACAAGGTTTGTTTTGTTTTAAGCTCACAAAAGCTCAAAAGAATTTAGATCTCACAAGACTTCGATATTTGAGCGTAGCGAAGCTTTAGTAAAATTAAGAAGTGCATCTTTCCATCAAAATTCAACCATGTACCAGAGAATCAACCTTGTCATAAAAATTCATCCTTGTGCTAGGATTCAGCCTTATTATAGGAATTCAACTATGTACCAATAAGTTTGACCCTACATCACATGAATTCATCACTATACTAGGAATTTTAGGCTCGTGTCAGGATTCAAACTTGTACCAAGAATATAACACTACTTTAGGAATTCAATCATATGTTTGAAACTCATCTCTGCGCCAAGAATGCAAACCTATATCATGATTTCATCCTTACGCTAGTAATTTAATCGTGCACTAGTAATTCAACCTTGTGTTAAAAATTCAACTCTATTAAAAAGATTTCAATCCAACAATTATGGTGTCTTTAGCACAATTATAGAGACTAGATAAGTCATAACTGAACTTTGAGTTTGTTACTCTATAAAAAAACTATTTGAAAAGCACTTCAAGTGAGTGGCTCCATTCATATTTTAATTTCACGAGGTTGATCGTCTCTCGATTGAGCTATTCAAAGTTTCATGAGGTTGGTCACCTCTGATTTGACTTGATGTTAAGTTGAGGTTGGTCGACTCTATTTTAACCCATTTAATTTTTATTCTTAAGACCAATCACTTATTGACTTGGCACTTTTCAAAGATATTCAGAAACACCATCTTTTCTTTACATGCTTACTAAACAAAGCCTATGAAAAAGTATTATTCATAGACTTTGTACCGTAAGTATAGTAAAGAGGGGAACAACTGTCATAACCCAATTTTAAATAGTATTTCCAAAATATTATTCAAAACTCCAAGAAAAGCTAAAACATTAAGAAAAATCTGTTTTCGATGTATTTCAGTCATTCTAACACCCATTTTCTGATTTTCAACTATTATTGTTTCTCTTATTGACATCTTTTTGAAAAAAAGTCAAAATATTAAAAATGACTAAATGAAAAATTAAATTTAAAAAGATGATTAATGAGTGAAATGTAAAACAAGATAACGAGGGACTAAAGTGAAATTTGCTTACATGCTCTTTAAGTAATTGGGGGGAAATGACAACATTTTGACTATAAATAGAGGAGTAGTTTTGAGAAAAGATAGGAGTGCAAAAACCACTAGCCATCATTGAAGGGGAGGGGTGAGGGGTAAGAAATTTTTAAGAGAAAAAATTGTAAAGATAAAAGTGTGCAAAGAAAAAGTGAGAGTAAAAAATTAAGGAAGAAGAAAAATTGAATGAAAAAAATATTTTTTTATATATGTAAGAAAAAGAGAAGGAGAGAAAGATAAAAAAACAAAAAAATTCTTCATCTCTATCCCCTTTATAAATAATAATAAAAACCTAGCCTCCCTTTTATACTTGTTGTCGAAAACACAACACCGCTAGCTCAACCAAATCATCGACTAGCCAGTACCATAACACAATCATTCACCTCCTTTAATGACTTAAACAAATTGATCCATCATTTTCTCCTCTATAAAAACTAACCCGATTGTCATTTCTCCTTTGTTTTTCATCATTTCTAATAAGCCACGACCATCGCTCGCCAACCTTTATGACACCGCCGGTCTAAAGCAAAGAGGAAGAAGAAGCACACCAGACAAGTTGACCCATATGCGTTCTAACTTTCCTAGTGCATGTAACGATGTGCAACATCTAAATAGTGGTAGCAATGTATAAGCTACACGCGCCTACACTGTCCCCCTTGGTTCCAACAACTACGTGACCACTTTTGTGACTGTTGAAGGTCAATTTGAACCCTAAATAAAATTTGAACAATTAAAACATGTTGTAATGTTTTTTGGATGATTTTGGTGATTGATTTTGTGTGAGTGTGCATCGTTAATTTTGTTCACGAATGTGATCTGTGTGTGGATGTTTGATTTTTTGTGTGTTTAATTTTTTCACATAATGCGTTTTGTGAATGAATTTTATCATGAATGTGTTCAATGCAATTTGAAAAAAATAAGGTTGGGGCAATTTCATTAAAATAAAAAAATTGCGTGCTATTTTGATAAATTTTTGTTTTGTTTCCAAAATAAATTATTTTGTTAAATGTGAACATGAATCGGTGAGTTAAAGGATGTGTTTAGAAATACCTTTCAATTCACTTTGTCATTGTATAATAAATTACTATCCTATGGGCGGGGTCACTCTCGAAGTGACAACATATGATTTGTTTTAAAAAAACTATCATGTTCTTTTTGTTGTCTTTATTTGTAAAGATATTTTTTTGGCAATTTTTATTTGTTATGTAATATTATATCTATTACTATAAGTGGACCCGAACTAGGTCATCATAACCTCATATAAGCCCAATAAGTATAAGTGGTGCCTTTCAGGCCGACTGTGGATATATTTAAAAGTTCAAAGGAGTGGCAACAAATTCTAATTTTTAACATCCATACAACTCCAACACATGTTTTATAAATGACAAAATTGATGAGTTTTCTATTCTTAAGGATGAATATTGATTTTATTTTTTGCAAATGGCTTAATTAATGAGTCTTTTATTTTTTTAGGGATCGACGTTAATTTTTTCGAATGGACTAATCAATAAGTCTCCTATATTTTTAGGATGGACGTTGAATTTTTTCAAGAACGGTCTAATCGATGAGTCTCTTATTTTAGTGATGGATGTTAATTTGTTTTTTATGGATGGTTTAATTGACGAGTCTTCTATTTTTAAGGATGGATGCCATATTTTTTTTTCAACAACCTAATCAACGAGTCTCTTGTTTTAAGGATAAACATCAACTCTATTGCATATAAATTGATCGAAGAGTCTTTTATTTTTAGAGACCGACATGAAATATGATACGAACCAAGTTAGGTCTAATTTAAGCCTTAAAATGTCTTTTGACTAGTTTTGCGAAATCAGACATATCTCTCAAACTGCACATCGAATCGAGCTGTAGCGAGATACTAGATAGATGGAAATATATTGTGGTAATGGTTTAGGTGAAATGGAGTTCAGGAACATATTATTTTAGAGGGTCGAAGTTACTAAACGAATCATGTGAAATATGCTAGACTAGACCTTCGTCTACTGTTTGAGACATATTTAGAGTTACAAATATTATTTTTCTACAATTCAAGTTGGGCTAGATACCACACATCTCAAGCTTTCCAACCATATATGGCAGGACCATTAATTCTACTAGACGAGAGAGAACGACATGTTTGAAGTCAAAACTGAAATCTGCCAAGAATTTATGGAAATTGAAGATTCAGGCTATATGAAGGAATTTTAGCATAAAGACTTTGTTTTTATTATCATATTTTATTTATTTATTTATTTTTGAATAATTATTTTTAACTTGGCTTTTTTTGCCTCATTAGATATTGTTTAGGTGTTTATTTTATTATTGGACTTACATTAATTGATTACTAGTTTATGCCAAATGGGTAATTATAAATATCGAGACCATAATGCTGAGTTTGGTGGAAATTTAGGTGCAATTAAGAATTATCCAAAAGTTTATTTAGAATGGAAGAAGAAGGTAAGGTTGATTTTTTAGTGTCACAATTATCTAGAGCCCAAGAAAGTCAAGCTTGTTATGATTGCTTTTACTGACTATACCATTGTGTAGTGGGATTAGTTAGTGACAAATTGTAGGTGAAATTATGAGAGGCAAGTTGGTACTTGAGATGAGATGAAATCTCTTATGAGGAGGAGATTTGTTCATAGCCACTATTATAGAGTGTATCAAAGGTTGCAAAGTTTAAGTTAAGGTATAAAAAGTGTTGATGAGCACTTCAATGAGATGGAACTTGCTATGAAGCGAGCTAATATTGAGGAGGATATGAGGCTAGTATGGCTAGATTCATGAATGGCCTTAATCATGATATAACTCATATTATAAAGTTGCATCATTATATGGAGTTGGAGGAGATGATACATATGGTCGTGAAGGTGGAGAAACAACTTAAATGGAAGGGTAACATTCAACAAAGCCAAACATAAAGCCTTTAGACACCTTAGAAACCCAGTTGGAAGGATAAAACCAAGGGTGGTCTATCACAGCCAAATGAGGAGGGTAAGGTAAATACCCTAAAGAAAAGAAAGATATCTTGGCCATTGTTAAAAGTAACAATGTTAATCATACTTCTTATAACCGTAGCATTAAATGCTTTCATTGTTTAGGTTTTGGTCATATTGCTTTACAATGTCCAAACAAAAGATTCGTTGTTATGAAAGCTAATAATGAAGTTAAGACCGACGAGGAGGATGAAGAGGAGAAGATGCCATCATTAGAGGATGCTGATGGTATTTGTGTTGAGTATCCAGTTAAGGGAGACAAATTTGTGGTGAGGAAAGCGCTGAATATGTAAGGCAAGGTAGATGATTTGGAAGGGTAGAAAAAAACATAATCCACATGAGATGACATGTTCAAAATAAAGTATGTAGCTTAGTTATAGATGATGGTAGTTTTACTAATGTAGCTAGTATTGAATTGGTGGAAAAATTAAACTTGCACACTACCAAATATTCCATACCTTATAAATTATTGTGGTTGAATGATAATGGTGAATTGAAAGTGAATAAGCAGGTTTTAGTTGCCTTTTCTATTGGTAAATATTGTGATAATGTGTTATGTGATGTTGTGTCAATGCAAGTTAGTCACTTGTTACTTGATAGACCATGATAGTAGGATAAGAAAGTTATGCATGATGAAGTGATAAATATGTATTCTTTTGAGATGCATGGAAGACTTTGTAACTCTTGTATCTTTGACACCTAAGAAAATATATAAGGAACAATTGAAATTGAAGAAAGGGAAGATGAATAAAAAAGAGAGGTTGCATATCAAGAGGGCTTTCTTTCCTAACAAGGTTCTTTTTGGTTTTGATGATGATATTATTCTTCAGTTTGGTGATGATATTTTAACCTTCAAAGATGTTTTCCATGATATAGATTCAAGGTTGAATCTTTTTAAAAAAAGAAGGATGATACAAACCAACTCAGGTCCGAATTTGGCCTTAAAATATATGCTCATCAATTTTGCGAGATTAAACATATATCTCAAACTGAATATCAGATCAAGTTAATGGTTTACAGGGAGATATGAGACATATGAAAATATATTTTGATAAATTTTTATGTCAAATGAAGCTTGGTAACATGATATTTCAAAGCATCAAAGTTACTAGATGAATCTTGTCAAATATGTCAGACTCGACTTTTGTGTACTGTTTGGGACATATTTGGAGCTGCAAGTGGAATTTTGCTGAAATTCAAGTTGTTCTAGAAACTTCACATATCTTTCCACTCATATATGATATGACCATTGATTCATCCAAATAAGAGAGAACACTGTATTTGAAGTCAGGACTGAAATATACCAAGAATGTGAAAAATTGGAGATTCGAACTACATAGAGAAATTGAATTTTAGTATGGAGAATTTTTATTATTATCCTATTTTTATTTAATTTTTAATAATTATTTTTAATTTGAGTTTTTTCTAGCCCATTAGAAATTTTTAGGGGTTTATTTTATTATCGGACTTATGTTAGTTGATTACTAGTTTAGGCTCATTAGTTTGCCTCCCAAAAAAGGTCCATTATATATATATATATATATATATATATATATATATATATATATATATATATATTACTTTTTCTAAATTATCAAAGGTTACCTTCCTACAAAGAAATACAAATCCTCCTATGCCTCAAGGATTTGCAAATTTTGGCAGCAAGTTAAAAAATAAATGTGAGTTTTTCTCTTGTTTGTTTGTGGCAAAACAACCTTTCATTGCAGGGATAAAAATCATACATTGACTTATTTAAGATTAACTAGTTTCGTGGGGTCATCTGCATACTTAAGGTTCTTAGATACAAGGTTATCTTTAGGTATAAGTTTTTTTTCCAATGCCTTTAGTTCTTAGGTACATGGTTACCTTTGGGTTAGAGTTCTATCAAACTTGTTTGTCAGCTTTCCAGGTTGTTAGCTATTTCGTTGAGAGTTGCTTAACCACATGATCAAGAGATCTACATTAAAATATTTTAAATTAAAATAAATCATGAATAAATTCATAAAATAATTTAGATAGTTAGTGTCATGTTAATGAATTTATGAGAAAAAAATATAGCAAAGGTAAACTTTCACTCTAAAATATATGGTTAGGGTGATGTCTATCTTCCCTTAAGTATAACCAACCCTTTATTTGAATTTTTGAAACCATTGCTTATTTTAGAATTTCTTATTTTCTTTAATTACTAGGTCATGACTACATTTTCCCTCTCTAATTTTCCCTTTATTTTTTAAAGGTATTAAATGTTGTGTTAGTGCGATATTATGAAAAACAAACTAATTCAAAATAATACATGATATTTGATACTTAATGAAGAACAATTTGAGTTGTTCTTTTATTTTTCTGAAGAGACTTGTTCTTTATGCTTTGATTGCACTTAACTAATTAATTTAAATTCTTATTTGTAAAGGAAAAACATGAACTTAAGATAACATATAAAACAAAACCTAAACACAAGGTCTAATGTATGATTAACATACTCCCAAAGTGATTTATACACGTGATCTTTAGATTGATCATTTGACATTTTTTGGAGTACCATATTTCAATATTGTCTTTATATAATTATAATACTTCTTTAACTATCAACCATTGATGTATTGATAATACATTTCTCCATCTTATTTTATTAGATGATAAACATCTCATTTCAAAACTTTGACAATAATATATAGACTAACCCAATTAAGAGATTATTTGCTATATTTTAGGTTTTCATGGCTAATTGGAAGTATCCAAAATACACCAACAATGAATCAACACACTCATCACAATTCAATTTATAAACAATTACATAATTTATAAAACACATGGTGTGTAATTAATTCAATCCATCACTTACCTAAGGAATATACAAACTCAATATTGAATTAATTTCAAATTCAAATAAAATTAATTAAATATTAATAATTCACCACCCATAAATCTAAATTTCTTTCTGGAAAACATCTTAAAAACTATCTTTTCAATCGTAAATCAAATTGCAATTTTCCTAAAATTCAGGGTCAAATCAATTTTTTTAACAAAATTAAAGGACTGAATTGCATATATTATAAATCAATGACTAAATTGAATTTATCATATTTAATCCCATAATCATTTTCTGGCCTGAATTCCAGAATAAGTTCCAGGAATCAAATCATAATTTTCCAAAGTTTTTGGGACTAAACTATATTTTTTATAAATAAAAGAATATATATATATATATATATATATATATATATATATATATATATATATAATATTCAACCTCACATCTAGTTTTTGCCTAGAATTTTCCAGCAAAAATTTCTTCGCAAATCATAAGATTGCTTACTAATAATAAACTTTAATTAATCAAACTCAATTTCAAATCATTATTCTTAACAATCCACCAAAATCAATCAATCTAATAATTACTTATAACAATCATCAATTAATTTTAACAATAAGAACTTCAAATCTTTAGAAACTCATTTTTACCTTAACACTTAATTCCTTCATCATCCATCTCTCAACTTTTTCTTCATTTCTTCCTTCATCTTTTTCTCTTCTTCACAATCTCTCTCGTTCTCTTCCTTGAACTTATGGTTTTCTCTCCAAAATCTAATCTCTTCTTCTTATTTTTTTTATTGAGTATGTGTGTGTAAATATATCACAATATATGAAAAAAGGCTATAATACCCCTTAATCATTAATACCCATAATAATGCACACAAAGGCACTATCATCTTTTCAAATTATTTTTATTTTTTATTTTTTTACATCATATATATTTTTCATAATAAATGAAAAGACAACAATGCCCCTTATAAATATCTATAAGTTCCTTTCTATAAAATCTGGGTCTTTTGGTATTTTTGTGAGGTCTTTCTAGACTCCTATTGACTTGAAACTTTAACTCAACGTAGAATAATATGTCCAAAGATTACTCGTAAAAATTTAGCCCGATTTAACGGTTAGATTGAAAGATATGATTAATACTGTAAAATTACATTGGATAATTCTACAACAAAATTCTGAATTTTGCGTACCATTTTATTTACTTACATCGTCTTTATTTTTAATCTAATTCATTGATGACTCCTATAAAATACCATCATAAAAACTTGCTCAAGGTTTTCACCAGTTTCGATCAAAACAATACGACTGTATGTGGGGCTAATACCGGAAATCAACGTTTTTACATGTAAAATCATACATTATTTTTTTCTTAGAATCCCAATCCATTATTATTGTTGTTGTTGCTGTTGTTGTTTTTCTTCCCAATGTATAAAAATTTCCCCTTAGATAATTATTTCACCCAATTGGGGAATTTACATGATTCGTCATTGAGTTAATATTCCGTGCATTGCTTTAATACTTTATTCAGTCCAAAATTTAAGTTAAATTTATAAAAGTTTATTATCTCCATATATAACAATTTTCCTTCTTAATTATTATTTCTCAATAAAAAATTACCATTTCTAACATTGATTTACCAATTTTAGGTCAGGAGCTTACACTTCTCAACAACAAAAAGCTACACAAGGATAAAGTCATAGCGCTCCCATGCAGTCTAAAACCATGCCATCATTATCAATATCATTGTCTTTGTCATCTTATAAAGGATACAATGACATTCCTACACCTTTAGCACAATATCATGCATATCCTTTTAGGGATCAATGGTGTAGTCAGGTGGTCACAACAAGTATGACCATATTCCATCAGCCACTGATGACTCCTTTTGAATGGTCATCTTTTTTATCAACAAATAAACTTATCTAATATTTATTTAAGGTCCATCTTGTTAGAGATGAAGAACATTGAAAATACAACTTACCATAATAACATTGTGGTAGTCAATAAAACTATATAGGTCATAATTGATCAACTCAATCAAATTTAAAATGAACTAAGGTAGAATTGATTTTCTATGCCTTTTGTCTACATATTTAGGACTAAATACTAGGGTATCTTCCAACAATAAATAATATAATAATAATGTATGCAAGTTCTTAATTACATATTGGATATCACATGCCTATGCAACAAACAAAATGAGTAACCTCAATAATAGATAAGCACAATCACACATACAGTGCCACTTACTTTGTAGGTGTATAGGCAGCCTTATACAAATTACATGGCTCAGTAACCTTACATGAAGACATTTTAACTTGTAATTAGGAAATATAATACCCTAAAGGTTACTTTCCTATAAAGAAATACAAATCCTCCTATACCTTAAGGATATGTTGTTGACCAATAACTAAAGGGAAGGATTGACATCATGGAACTAGCCTAACACATATGATAGATATGACTAGATGTTGGATATACAACAAGGCCTGCATACCTTTATCTATACCCTAAATGGATAGATCGACTCTATCCAATCCCTAAAGGAATCAATATGAGTGATTTTAACTAGTTATCTAGTGAGGTAATGAATAAATAAGGGAATATATCACAAAATTCACTAGTCAATATGGTGAAAATGTTGTCAATCCCTTTGTAAAGCTAAAGGTTGTTTATTTTTACATTAACCAAAAGTCTTTTCTATTGATTTTCTACACAACCACCCAACTTTATCAATAATTGGGAGTAAATAAAGGCTTGTTTTTATGAGCACCTTTGCAGAACAAAACTATAGTTAACGTTGACTATCTTGGATAGAACTGTTTAGGACCTAGGACAATATGTAAAAAGCTATGCACTTTGTTTCAGGACTCTCAAAACTAAATGAACTAAGCTATAAAAGAGTATACATCGAGTTAATTTTGAATAGAATTAAATAAAATATCAGAAAAAGGTTAATAGAAATCAAATACAATGATATTTATACCATTACACCCAATATTGCTCAATAAGAAAAGATGTTTGGCAAATAAGCAAAAAAGAATTTATTTAAAGGGACTTACCTAGTTGGCTGCTTAAATAAGGTTATAATGGTCCATTTAATGATATAACCAAAATTTGATGAGATATTTTAAGAAGATAAACAATAATTGATATTAGTCATATAACTTTAATAAGGTAAACCATTTGAGTTTTTTTTTTTCTAAGAAAGCCTAAAAAGACTAGTAATCCTAGTAGTAAAGAAACAAAGAACCAAAGTGGTCAATAAAGGAGAGTTAAAGAAATTTTTGAGAAGTTGATGTGTGAAGGGAAAATCAAACCAAATGACAATCATATAATTTCCATTGCTAAACATATCAAGGGTGTCACATCATGATCACAACAAGACTATTTCAAAATTAAAAAGGAATATAAAAATAATGAAGTCCCATCTAGTAATTAAAGGAAACTAGAAATCCTAAAATTGACATTAATCTTAGAGATTCGGTACTGGGTTAGTTATGCCTTAGCGAAGATAAATGTCATCCTTATTGTATCCTTTCAAACAAAAGTTATATTTTCTGTGTGTTTTCCTAAATTTATTCTATGCATATTACTAATTATCTACATATGTTTCTAAGCTTATTTGCAATTTATTTTAATTAAAAAATATAATGCTTATCTCTAAGAATAAGAGACCCATCAATAAAAGAAATTTTTGATGTTAATCCCTAAAAGTAGAAGAATTCATCGATTTTGGAATTTTTGATGTTAATCCCTAAAAATAGGTGATTTTGTTGATTTAGAAAAATTTGTACATTAATCTTTAAAAATAAGAGATTTTATCGATTTGGAAAAAAATGGACTTTAAAAATAGGCGATTTTGTTGATTTAGAATAATTTTTTATGTTAGTCCCTAAAAATAGGTGATTTTGTCGATTTAGAAATTTTCTTTATAATCCTTAAAAATAAAAATTTGTCAATTTAGGAAAAAATTGATGTTAATCCTTAAAATTAAGCAATTTTGTCAATTTTGGAATTTTAGACGTTAATCCCTAAAATTAGGAGATTTCATTATTTTCTTTTATTTCTTGTTTCTTAAACAAAATATTTAATTTTAATGAAGTCTAAGATTAACTTAAGATGTAAAAATTTGATTAAACTAATTCTTTCTTATCCAACAAACCAAACCCCACAAATCGGGCTCCAAGTTTCCTTCCATTCATTCATGTTTCATTTGAGCAAACAAAAACATGCATATATGGTCAATAACTTTTCATATTTATAATCAAGGAAATATAGAAAATTTGGATTAAAGTATTCCTAAAATCTAATGAAATTTGAAGATTTCTTTCATGTACCATCATTTAAAAATACAAAACACATTTTGAAACCCTAATTTTATATTCAAAGAAACATACCATGTCTAGATCACAGTTAAACCCTAAAAGAATACACATTTTAGTTTTTCCTTCATGCATTAATTTTTTTAATTAAAAACATATATTTAACGCTAGGATTTTTTCATATTTTAAAATAAAAAGTATATGAAACCTAGATAAACAAAACTAAATCGTAAAAACACAAACTTTAAATTTCATTCATCCATTTATTTTTTAAGAAACCCAAAACACATATTAGCCCTTAATATTTATATTCTATGAAAAAGAACATACGCCATCTAGATTAAATTCAACTAAAATCTGAAAACACAATTTTTAGTTTCCATTCATGCATTTATTTTTTAAAAAATAACCAAAACACATATAAGCAACCATTTTAAATAAAACCTTAAGGAAATAAAATGAGGGAAAAGAGGTTGTGACTTACTCTAAAGGTGGTTCTAGTTGAGAGGGGAGGTGGTGTGGTCGTCTTTGATGGCAACAATAGTGGGTAGTTGGTGGTGGTAGGATGTTTTTAATGTTTTTTTTTTTAATCTCTTTAGCTTTAGGTAACTTTTTCTCTTTAGTTTTGGCTTTTCTTCCTCCCTCTTTTTTTCTTCTTCTTTCTCTACTGAAACTCTCTAGTTCAAAATTAACTAGTCCATGACCCAAAAACCCAACCTTTCTCTTTTTACCCAATTCGAGTTTTTATGGTTTTATAGTGGTTTTTCTCTTTGTTCTTTTTTTTTAACCATTAGGATAACTACTCTTAGCTCAAACCTTCTCTACCCTCTCACTCTCTCTTTCTTGCTATGTCCCTTCATTTATAGGCAGGGGGAAGGTTCTAAAACCTTTCTAGATATAACAATCTTATCCTTTGATTTCTTTGGTTTGACCTTGGCTCTTTTTCAGTCATTTCAAAGGGGCACTATAGTGATTTTTGGGTTGAGGGTGGAGTACAAGTGCATGTGAGGTAAGACATGTGTCCATTGACTTTATGGAACACGTGGGAGAAAGAAATAAGTACCTAAAATCCAGCAAAAAACTTGTAAAGAAAAGAAAAGGAAACCAAAGTTGCAGGGGCATGCATGCGTTAGGGGAATAAGACAACCCCTCATGAAAACTATAACGACACTATTTTGGCATGATTTATTCATTTATTTTTGAATTTTCTTTCCAGAACGCACCGTTTCATTAAAACCTTATTATTATTATTATTATTATTATTATTATTATTATTATTATTATTATTTTCAATTGGTTCTTGTACTTCTACTTTATTTATTTTTGTTCGATTTTGATGATTTCTTCAAGATTTTTTTTTCTATTCAGCCTCTGATTGCATTCAAAACAATCCCCTAATATTGTTGCTTTTCATAATTTGGTCATTGGATTTTCAATTTGTGCATTTTTTTAATTAAATTGACCTCAAATGTTTTTTATTTCAATTGCACTTCTGATTAATTGATAAGACCCCTATATTTTAGTGCTTTTGTTTTTAATTTTGATTCTTTAATTCTTTCATTTGTGGTTAAATTGACTATAAATTTATATTCTTCTCTTTAATTAAACCACTAATTGAATTAATAAGGCCCCTAGACTTTAACGTCTTTTCTATTTTGGTCATTGATCCTTTACTTCTTTTATTTTTTGCCAAATTTATTGTCGATTTTAATCTTTTTTTTTTCTTTTAATTAAGCTCCTGATTGTCCCTCAAAATTATTATTGACCTTTGATACCTATTTTGGCTTAGTTCTTGCTTTTAAAAATTTATTATTTGTTTGATTTTACCCCTAGTTGTTTTTTTCTTTCTTTTTTCAATTATAGCTATTTTTTTGCATTTTTGTTATTTTTAGTAGTTGTATTTTTTAAAAGATCTATCAAATTTTATCTAGAAAATATTTTGATGTATTTTTTTAGGAAGGGGTAAAAATTAAGTTATGACAAAGGAGAATATATATTATAAATAACATGATTCATAAAGACATGACACCAATAATTGTGTAGTCTTTAAGAATGAAATTCATGTGTCATTAGAATGTAGTCATATTTGCTTTCTTGAAAAGAAGATGAAAGTGGACAACAACCTTTTCCCAAAGAACACAACAACAATATCTATCCCTACATTAGAAAGACTTCTTGTTAAAGGGGAATTGGAGAAAATAATGTCTGATCAACAATGATAGAGGCTAAAATTAGTCATAAATGCTATTACCACAAAAAATGTATATAAATTATAGTAAGCCCATAGAATTGGCATATGAAGATTAGAAAACACCTTGTGAGGTATACTTATGCCATACTTGTCATACCATCCTTCCTGAAGAAAAAGACTTTGGAAAAAAGTTGACAAGTTACAACACAGTAACATGCCAATACCTTTAGGTCTAAAAGACCAATTATACTAAGTGACATAAACATTAGTCACAATAGAATTCATCCAAACCTAGTAATGAGAATGATAATTTGGTTATAAACCAATATCATCTCCTAGATCTAGAAAAGATTTAGAAGAAAGGTCAAATATGCTTATTCTTTTTTCATCATGATGAAACACATCTTTTTTTCATTAACATGTTTTTTTAATAAAAAAACTTAAGGTAATTAAAATAAATATTTGTAAGAAATTTAATTATTTAAACTCTAGAGAAAAAAATGTATTTTTAAGCTATAGTCCCTTTTTCCTTATTCATTTTTTTTTTTGACAAACACATGCCTTTTTATTAGAAGCACATTTTGTAAACTAAACACTTATCATGATTTGGAAAGAAAGTTTCAATAAAAAAAATCATGTCTTGATTAAAGAATAATTAATTCATTAAAAATATATAAAAAACAAAATAAAAAAAAAATTTTTTTATTCTCATTGAATATTCAAATGCAATGTTTTTGCAAACTTGTTGTATATTTGGTTCATATATAATATTATTCATAAAGTAAATGCAATTATTACCATAAAACTCTAATCTTATTTAAAAATTATTGCACAACCGGTGGATTTATTTTAAATATATTGTAATTATTTATTTAAAGATGATTTTTATTTTCAAATAAAAAAAACATGAAGAGCCAAGTGAATGAAGCTCATACGCGCCTGAATTTGGAAGGACAACCTAGGCATACCTAGGCTTCCAAGGCCAAGTACATGCACCTAGCCTTTGAAAATAAATATCAAGTGCATGACATTAGAAGGTGAGGCCTATGAGCCTTTTGTTTTCACAAATTAGATGACGCGTCTCTTGTATAGGTTTTTGACCTGCAAACATAAAAACAATTTCCAAAAACCTTTATAGCTCAATTCCCAACCCTAAAACACAGTGCAATAAACTTAATAATTAAAATTTAAATTAGATGAAAATAACTTTACGGATCTCAATCTACTTTTCTTAGCACTATCCAAAACCTAAACCTTTTTTGATTAGTACTTAAAAGTGTATTTTTATCAAGGTTTTATATCATCATGTTGCACTTGAAGTATCAATATCTCCTTAACTAGAGCAGGTTTTATAATAACATGTCTAATAATATAAAATACCTTTAATTTATGGTAAATGTTCATCTTAAATGTAGGTCTATCTCATAAATCAAAGGATTGATTGATGAGTTTAACTACCGAAATTGAGAAGACAGAGAGGGCTAAGCTTAGAAAAGAGATGTTAGTTCAGTTTAAAGTGGAACACTAGTCGGTCATTGGATCATAACTGGAGCTGTAGAACCTGGATTTAGGTCTGGTTTATATGTATGGAAAGCTAAGACATAGGCCTGAAACTTTCATGAGAGTCCAAGATTCAAAATGACCGTTTTGAAGTTCAAATTATAGCAACAACAAAGAAGTCAGAATCTGTCCTGCAGCCTAGACACTATTCAGTGTTCAGCCCATATCTCGAGTTCTAGAAGTCCAAATACACCGATTCTTGTTTTTTTAGAAAGCTGAGACAATTTCCCAGAACTTTCATGCAGACTATTTGCTCAAATTATGATGTTAGCAATGGCGTTTTCTGCAGACAAGAAGATAAGGGTTGTTACCAAGTCAAGAAGTGGTCACCCATTCAACAATTAGTCATCAAATCAATAGTTTTGAATTTTGGCCTATGAAAGGAGGCATTTGCCATGCATTTAGGCATCTTGGTTTTCAGATCAAGACCATTTCCGTACTTGCTTTCTTACTTTGTAGTTTTAATGTTCTAGTTTTATTTCATGTTATAGTTTCATTAATCTCTTATTTATGCCTTTCATTTCCTTTACTATACTTATATAATCATGTTCTCGTCTTGTTTATTTATGTTTCTATTCTTCATTATGTTTAGCTAAGTTTATTATGTCAAGGTGAAAAAGTTTCACTAACAGTGTTAGGATAAGTATAATATAAATTCAATATGGACTTCAATGATTATATCCTTAACAACTTACTATTAACATGTCTTATCATTTTTATCTTATTAATTCTTAATACCTTACTTGTTAAATGGTTAATCTAGATTTGTGTTGTATAACACATGGTACAACAAATGCTTGGCACTTTCATAGCCAACCGTATGGTATAACCTACACCTGTGCTATGGAAGGAATTTGATTTGTTGTTAACATAAGTTAGTATCATGAATTCTTGACAATATTTAAAAGTTTGGTGTTACTTGAATAAGATAACTAATATGATCATATTAATAATTTATAATGAGCTATTAATGATAAATCATCCAATTAGAACCTCCTTAAAGTGTGGTTTCTAATTGAGTAATAAAAAGAATTTATATTATACTTATTTGAAATATCATTAGTGGATCCTCTAACCTTGACAACTATTTTTATCATTGTTTAATCTTCATATTAATCTTACATCTCTAAATTCTCTTTAACTCATTATTATTATTATTATTATTATTATTATTATTATTATTATTTATAATTTATATAGTTAACCTCCCTGTAGTTCGATCTCGGTCTTGCTGGATTATTTATTATTTTGACACTCCTGCACTTGGAAGAAAACATCAATCTTTTGGTCGTGTCAGCCTTCATTGAACTTCTATATTCAAGACAAATCTATTAACACCAAAATCGATGTTTTTTAGGCTAGATTGTGGCCGTCCATGAGCTTTTTCTCTTATTTTCCTTTTCTAATAACTTTATCTCTCATTAATAATGAAGGATTGAAATGTAAGAAATATGAAGTTTTATGATTGAAACTAAAACTTTGAAAACTACAAGGACCAAAACATAGAATGACATGCTTCTTGAATAGTACAAATGAGAAAACCATTTCTTAATCGGTCCTTGT
>Ga0325401_1000351_pt1 | contig 31819 bp, 40 predicted proteins | sample PopdelMetagenome_FD_205666 | JGI IMG/M metagenome (GOLD analysis project Ga0325401, IMG submission 205666) | Populus deltoides microbial communities from Bellville, Georgia, United States - Xylem-PdKOR-R2 | ecosystem: Host-associated > Plants > Phyllosphere > Stem > Wood/Secondary xylem | place...
ATATATATATATATATATATATATAAGGCAATGTATAATAGTTAATGTAGAGATTATAACGCTATAATATACCTCCTCAAATCGAGGGTGGAGATTCTACCTTAAGTTTAAATCAAAGAACAGTAAAAAAGGAAGCGAAGAGGTTTTATGAGAACATTTGCAAGCTAATCCTTAGAAGAGATAAAGCAAATCTGAATGGCTTTTGTAGCAACTCTATCACGGATAAAATGATAATCAACCGCAACATGTTTAGTACGAGTATGAAAGATAGGTTTGATAAACAAGTAGCACCCCAGATTATCATACTAAATCGTAAGCACTGAAGAAGGTGTAATCTGCAGATCTGACAATAAATATTGAAGCCATATGACCTTAAAAGTGCCATCAACTAAGGTTTTATACTCAGTTTTGATAGAAGATTGAGCAATAGTGCATTGTTTCCCGGACTTCCAGGAAATCAGTGTATGGCCAAAGAAAACAAAATAGCCATCCATAGATTTCTGATCATCAACACTACTAGCCCAATTAGCATTTGTAAAACCATGCAAGGAAAAAGAAGAGCTACGTGTGATATGAAGACCAAAAGAGGTCGTACCTTTAAGATAACGTAGAATGCATTTAACGACAACCCAATGTGAATATGCAGGAGCATGCATATACTGACAGACTTTGTTAATAACAAAATAAATGTCTGGTCTCGTAAAGGTGAGGTACTGAAGAGCACTAATAATTTTATGAAAATGTGTAGGATCAGAGAACAAGAATCTGATACAGCAGTAACCTTTGATGTAGAAATAGGAGTATCAATAGGCCTATAAGAGGACATACCTGCCCGGTGAAGAATGTCAAGAACATACTTAACTTGCCGTAGCATGAGACCAATAGGAATAGGATGAACCTCAATGCCCAAAAAATAATGAATAACTCCTAAATCTCGAAGCTTAAACTCTAAACTCAACAACTAAATCAATCTATGAAGTAAGACTGAGTTGCTTCCAGTTAACAAGATATCATCAACATAGACTAGAAGATAAAAAATATCATCACCCATGGATAAAATGAACAATGAGGTGTCAACCTTCGAAGCATGAAAGCCAATAGAGACGAGATAATCACTAAGTCGAGTGTACCATGCTCGAGGAGCTTGTGTCAAGCCATATAAGGATTTATGCAATCGACACACATGAGAAGGGAGAATAGAGTCAACAAAACCTGAAGGTTGTTGTATGTAGACCTCTTTGTCATGTGTCGTATTAAGAAATGCATTATTAATATCAAGTTGATTAATTTTCCAACCACAAGACACCATAATTGTGAAAATTAACTAAACAGTGGCTTGCTTAACAATAGGACTAAAAGTCTCAAAGTAATTAATACCTTTATGTTAACTAAAGCCTCAAGCAACCAATTGAGCCTTATAACGTTCAATGCTGCCATTAAGACGATGCTTGATTTTGTATACCCAACGACAACCAATAACATTCATCGAAGGATGAAAAGGAACCAAGGACCAAGTGCCATTAAAATGCAACACTTTAATTTCAGCCTTCATAGCATTACACTAGGTGTCGTACCTATCAACATCAAAGAAGGTAAGTGGTTCATAAGCAGGAGGCGAAACAACCCGGGAGGTAGGAGTGTCGGTGATGGCAGAAAAAGCAATCAGATTGGTTGTCTTCAATTGCCCCGAATGAAGAACCATAGGATGCCTGCTAACCATAGGCGGCGATGCATGTAGAGGTGAATATGAAGGAGGATCTTGCTGCAATGAATAAGAGAATAGGTCAACAACTAAACTTAGCCCATCAGTAGAAACAGAGGCAGAGTTCACAGCAGAGGCATCACTGCAAGACAATGGGGAAACAATAATAGGACAACCAGGAGAACCAAGAAGAATAGATCTAATAGGCTGTAAAGCAGGGGTCAAACCTATACCTATACCTGCAGTATGATTGTTAGATAAACATGCACGTGGTGATGGATGAGGGGAATTGTTGGGCTGTTGCGGGTGAGTAGAAACAGGTGTATGAGAGGGAGGGGCATACGAGTGGACAAGATGAGAGGTGGCAAGCATATGAGAGTGAAATAGTGGGGAGATGAGGAGATTAGGTAGAATAGCGAGGTCAGATGGAGAGTGAGAGGTGGATTGTGCAATCTGTTCAAATATGTTAAAAGGAAAAACATGTTCATGAAAACAGACATGACGAAAGATATAAATGCGTTGAGATGCGATGGCAAGAGAATGATAACTAAGATGAGAAGAGCTATAGCCTAAAAACACATACGGAGAGGAACAAAAATCTAATTTATAATTATGATAGGGATGTAGAAACGGAAAACAACGACACCCAAATGTATGCAAAAAATGATAATTAAGAGACCGTTAAAAAAGACAATCATAAAGAGATCTATTGTTTAGGACAAGAGTAAGCATTCGATTGATAAGGTAAACTGTGGTTTCAAAAGCATAATTTCAAAATTTTAATGGTGTTTTACACTATCTTAGAAGAGTAAGACCAATTTCCATAATATACCGATGTCAATGTTCAACTGTTCTATTTTGTTCATGAGTATGAGTACAAATCAAACGATGATGAATACCAATAGTCTGAAAGAAAGTGTATAACTTGCGGTACCCACAGTTTAAATTAATTTAAACATATTTAATTTTTAGCAAAAATTAAGGCATAATGAAAGTTTGAAATTGATGAAAAAAAGAGAAAACATCAGACTTCGCAACAAGAGGATAATACCATACATATTTTGTATGTGCATCAATAAAAACAAAATAGTGAAAACCATCAGATGAAAAGAGAGGAGCAGGACCCTAGAAATCACTAAAAACTATTCAAGTGGAGCAGAAGTTTTGTGACCTGTAGGTCCTAAAGACATACGCGATGATTTTTCTAATGGACAAGTTTGACACTGAAAGTTAAGGTGTTTAGAGCTACAAGCAATCTTATTTTTTGAGACTAAAAAATTAAAAATATGGGAGGTAGGATGACCTAGTTGATGATGGCATAGATCAATAGAAGCAGATATGCAAGGAGACCAATAAGCTTAAGGAATTGACGTGGCAGAAGACTCGAACAAAATATAGAGACCATCTTTACTCTGACCGAAAAGGAACAGTGTCTTGAGGTTGCGATCCTTGATATAAAACGCAAATGAGTGAAATTCAAAATAAATATTGTTATCAAGACAAAATTTCTGAATAGAAAGCAAAGGTTTTTGAATATATTGGACATAAAGAACTTTAGACAAAGTGAAGGTACTGTGGTATATGTAACTTAGTATGACCACTATTAGATATGAGAATTCCTTTACCATCACCAACATGCAATTGATCATTACCGAGATATGGTTTGGACCACATCAGATTTGCAAGATTATGTGTGACGTGTTGATTCACGCTAGTGTCAGGAAACCAATTGACATAACCTGTTAAGAAAATATTGCTCAACATCAGATTTGCACTAGGCTGCTGGCTATGGCTTTGAAGTTGAGCACATTGAGGGGCTGAGTGGTCGAAGACTTGACATAACTGGCATCAAACATTAGACCATTGTGAAGAGCTATGATGCCCCCTATTTTGCTGCCAATTTCCCTGCCTTTATTTAATGTTGGAAGACCAATTGAAGCTGCGAAAATCAGACCTGGAAGCAGACTTGTGTCTTTTACCATTGCCAGAATTGGGATACCACCCTCCGTGAAAGTGTCCTCTTCCTTTACCAAAAGAACCAAAAGACTAATGTTGGCTAACAAGAGCTAAAAGGAGCTAGTTTGGCATGAGCAATAAAGGAGTATTGACAACAATAACACCCATAGATTGAAGGGAGGTCTTGTGAAGAAACTCATGAGTTAGAAGATGACTATGAAGATCTACATACAAAAAAGGTTCTGCTTTGGTCACGAGGCTTGTTAGCAAGTCTTTGAACTCACCCTAAAGACCACAAAACACATACAAATTAAAGCTCTTTAGTGAAACTGACCAACTAACAACAACTAATTCATCAAATAATGCCTTTGCTTTTTTGCATAAACATAGTGATCGAATCATCACCTAGTCGAAGATCTTGAAATGAACCATGAGGTTGCATAATATGAGGTTTGACAATAAACAACAAGATGGAGAACATCCACTGAAAGAGAAGAAAGTAGTGCACTTAGAATAAGTTGGTTCTGCTGTTTCCAACGAAGAAAATAATGATTAACCTTAAGAGAAATACCATTAACAACAATCACATGAGGAGAAGGACACGAGAAGGAGCCATCAACAAAGTGGAAAACACCTTGTCCAAGGAGATATGGCTTCATCTGCATTCGTCAATATATGTAATTTTTGTTTGTAAGTTTTAGAGAAATAACTTGATGATTATTGAAGAGTGAAACAATAGCATCCATAAAAGCAATATGGACGGCAACAACAGAAGCAGGGGAAGTCTGTAAATTTGAAACATCTATGGTGGCAATATTCGGACCAATAGTAGCAGGAGAAGAGTGCAAAACAGAGGAAGAGAACAAGTTCTGCATAAGCACGATAGGAGCAGAGGAAGCTTCCAAAGCGTATGGGGAAGAGAAAGTCTGCACCGGTGGTTGAGGAGGAGAGGAAGTCTACATAGATGGTTGAGAAGAAGAGTTCATTGGAGAGAAGGAAAAAGAGTTTTAAATTGTTAGGGCTCTAATACTAAGTTGAGAATAATAGGAGGCTTAACCTATTAGGTAGATAACATTTTCTATATATATAGGGTAATGTACAATAGTTAATGTAGAGATTATAACACTATAATAAGACAAAACTTTTTATCATTTTTCTTTATATTTCCATAGTAAAATAAACAATATTAATATGGATTGAGTTGGCCAATCTTGTATGACTCAAACCCTTTTTTTTCCTTTAGTACCAAATAATATGAACTATATTAATACAAACACTAGACCAAATACAAAGTATTTATATGGATAATGCATGAATTTAATTAAATATACACACACACCATTATTAGATTCTAGAAATAAAGTGTATCTTCCAACAAGAACTTGATTCCAGTACAACAAGCACAAGATACATGCAACTTAAGATAAATAGATACATCGAGCTTTGAAATTAAAGATCAAGAGAGTAAGGAAAACTAGTGGAAGGCAACCAACTAGCCCCTCCAATGAAATTTCTAGCAATAAAGGGCTGTACCTCAATTGCACTAGTAACCACCTTAAAACCTTTCCAATTCACCCTATTGGCAGTGTTAGCTCCGAGTCCAGTATTCTGATACTCTCTATAGACCAATGTATCAAGAGCAAAGTCACCATCCCACTCAAACCAACCTGCAGGGTCTATAATATCGCTTATCTCTGTCTGCATTATGATAGTCCTCGAGTACAGCTTCCATGGCCTGCCTAAATATGAACGGAAACTGCTATTTGCGGCTAGCAAATCTTGAGTTGCACCAATCCTGCATTTTTGGATCACTATGCCTGTGTTTTCATTAGGGTCATTGCGGCCTTGTGCTGTAACCATATTCTTTTGGCCTGGATTGGGGCGACGGGCATGTATGTCACAGTCTTGGAATATAGCTGCTGCGTTACCAAATATAAAATCTACCGAGCCAATTATGATGCAACTCACATAGAATTGACGAAGTGAATGTACATAGAGGGTATCTTGGTATGCTATCATGTCACACCTATAGAATGCTGAGAGGTCTGATCCCACACGAATTGCAACAGCTTGGTGTTTTGATGGTCCTGCTGAATTTTGAAATGTTATATCCCTGGCCAAGAATCCGTCTCCAACAGCAGCTGCAAGACAATGAAACTCCTTAAACTATGTTTAAAAAGTACCCAATAGTTTGCAAAAGAAATTGGACTTAGTCATGAATTCAAACATACACTGAAATATAAAAAAAAAAACTAAAAAAAAAGAACTCAAGACGAAGCATGTTAATTCTTCGTTATATTTCCAGTTTTTCTATTTTCTTTGTGTCTTACTAATAACATTAAATTCTCCATTATCTTATTGTCTTAGTGAATAGCATTCAAACATCTACATTAATTTTTTTGCGTAATTGTTGACTTTTCCTTATCTAAAGTCTTATCCAATCCACATCAGACCACGCGCCTAAATCATCTAAACATCACATCAATTAGAAAAAATCAAGGTCCCATATCTAACTATGACCTGTTAATGCAATTTTTTTTTATCTAAATTTTTGAAAGGTATATATATATATACACACACACTTCTCAAAATTAGAAATTGTTTCTGAGATGGTATCCGTAAAACCTCCAAGCCAAACCCATTCATTTCCGGTCCCCATAACTAATGCAGTAGGCATCATCTACTAGCTATCATCTTTGTACACCTAACATTAGGTTATTTTTATCAATTGGCATATTTAAAAAAAAACATTGGAGAAATAACATAATTGTTTTAAAAAATAATGAAATAACACAGTTTATATATGTCACAATTGTAAAAAGTAACATTCAAACTTGTCACTATTCAAAATCATAACATTTTAAAAAAATGTGAAATGGGTTGCCCACGAGGAGAGAGAGAAAAAATAATAAAAGAGACCTCGGAGGCATAACAAAGAATCGATTACGATACCATTGGCTTTATAAAAAAAATATCAACAAGATGAATCTAACGACACCAAGAAGGGTCACAAATGGTAACCTGAGTGTGCCACACTTGCCTTCTAGAGATGGCTAGTGGCCCATTTGGGTCACCGTTGGTGATCTTCATTGGTATTATTGAATTTATCTTATCGAAACTTTTTTTTATGATACCAGTGGTGTTGTAATTAAAAAGAGAGAGAAAAAGAAAGGAAAAAAAAACAACATTAGAGGCAAACCAAATCTCCGAGTATGACACTAGTACCATAAAAAAGAGAGAATATTATAGAATGTATAGTATGTATATATATATATGTATAAGGATTACTGTAGGATTATTCCAATGTTGTGATTCCTACAGTTACTGCCGTGTACTGCCACATATATATAAATAGAAAAAGTTGGCTAAGATACAACTCAAGCCATTTTATTATTCTCAACTTGGTATCAGAGCCCTAAATAAATTAAAACATTCCTCTCCCTTTTGCAATAGACTCCTCATCCCAGCCTCCAGTTTCCTCCTTTGCCTCTGTTTTGCCGTGGCCACAGCCTACAGATTGTGGCCACGCCCTTTTCAACCTTAACAATACTCCTCTATTGCAGCCTTCTTCTACTGTTGTTTTTGCAGCTTCTGTCGCTGCCATTGTCTCCCTCTCCCACACTCACCAAGTCATCTCTCTCAAGTTAATAAACACCAATTATCTATATTGGCGAATGTAGATGAAGCCGTATCTCGTAGGCTAAGGAGTTTTTGGGTTTGTTGATGGGTCAAACTCCTGCCCCTCTCCACATGTTTTTGTTGTCGATGGTACCTCTCTTCAGGTAAATCAATTCTTTCTTCGTTGGAAATAACATGACCAACTTATTCTAAGTGCTCTGCTTTCTTCGCTATCCATGAAAGTTCTCCATCTTGTTATTGATTGCCAAACTTCAAGTTCTGTCTAGCGCACACTTGAGCAAGCTCTAGCTTCCATGTCTAATTTTCATATTATACAACTTCATGTTTCCCTTTAAGATCTCCAACAAGGTGATAAGTCGGTAATTTAGTTTATGCAAAAAGCTAAGGCATTATTGATGAGTTAGTCGCTGCTGGCCGACCTGTTTCACTATAGGATTTCAACTTATATGTGTTTCATGGCCTTCAAAGAGAGTTTAAGGACTTAGTAACAAGCCTTGTGACCAAGGTAGAACCTCTCTCGTATGCTGATCTTCATAGTCATCTTCTAACGCATGAATTTCTTCACAAAATGTCATTTCCATCCATGGGGTCTGTTGTCATTAATGCACCTCTGTTGCCCACGCTCAACACCCCCTTTCAGCCTTTGTCTCTCAATGCCAGTCCTCTGGAAATTTTGGTCGCAACAGGGGCCGTTTCCATGGAGGATGGCATCCCAACCAGTTCAGCAGTAGAGGGAACATGTCTGCTGCATCCAGACCAGATTTTCGCAGCCTCTATAGCTCCTCTAATAGTGACGACAAACAAGGCAATTGGTAGGGAAATTGGCAGCGCAATAAAGGGCAGAATACACTGTCAATTATGCCAAACATTCAGCCATACAGCCCTTCATTGTCCTCCACTTCAGCATCAGGGCTATGGATAATAGCCTAGTGCAATTCTGGCGCCGAGTAATGTCTCCTTAATAGGTACTGCTGATTGGTTTCTGGACATTGGTGCAAATCAACATGTTACACCTGATCTTGCAACTTTGGCTGCTTTAGAATCATATCTCGGTAATGATAATTTGCATGTTGGTAATTATAAGGGACTTTCCATATCTCATAGCGATCATACTAAAATACATACACCGCATCGTTCTTTCACTTTGTCTAACATTCTTTATGTTCCACATATTACAAAACATTTGCTTTCTGTTCAAAAATTCTGTCTTGATAAAAAGTTTATTTTAAATTTCACTCCTTTGGGTTTTATATCAAGGATCTCAACACCAATGAAGTACTCCTCTCAGGTTAGAGTAAAGATGGTCTTTATGCTTTGCCTAGGTCTTCCATCACGTCAGTTCCTCAAGCTTATTGGTCTCCTTGATCTTTGCTTCTACATATTTATGGCATCATTGACTAGGTCATCTTACTTCTCGTATTTTTCAATTGTTAATCTAAAAAATAAGATTTTTTGTAATTAATTTTCAATGTCAAAGTTGTCCATTAGGAAAATCATCACGTCTGTCTTTAGGACCTATGGGTCATAAAACTTCTGCTCCGCTTGAATTAATTTTTAATGATGTATGGGGTCTTGCTCTCTTTTTTTCTTCGGATGGCTATTGTTATTTTGTTATCTTTGTTGATGCGTACATAAAATATATATGGTATTACTCTCTTGTTTCCAAGTCTGATGTTTATTCTGTCTTTCACCAATTTCAAACCCTCGTTGAGCATTAATTTTCATCAAAAATAAAATTTGTTCAAATTGATTGGGGCGCTGAATACCGCAAACTGTCTACTTTCATTCAGACCATTGGTATTCATCATCGTCTGATTTGTCCTCACACTCATGAACAAAATGGCATAGAAGAAAGTCATCATAGGTATATTGTGGAAACTGGATTTACTCTTTTAGGATAGTGTAAAACACCATTTCAATTTTGAAACTATGCCTTTGAAACTTCTGTTTATTTTATAAATCGCATGCCTACTATTTTCCTTGCAAATAGACCCTTATTTGATTGTCTGTTTCAACGTTCTCCTAATTATTATTTTTTGCATACTTTTAGGTGTCTATGCTTTCCTTTCTTGTGTTCCTATAACAATTATAAATTAGATTTTCGTTCCTCTCCGTATGTGTTTTTTGATTACAGCTTCTCTCACCTTGGTTATCGATGTCTTGGCATTGTATCTCAATGCATTTATATCTCTCGTCATGTCCGTTTTCATGAACATGTGTTTCCATTTGATAATTTTGAACAGATTGCAATGGTTTCAGCTACTCCCTCCATCCAACCCTCCACTACCCTCCTCCCAAATTTGCTATATTCCCTATTGTTTCACAACCCTACAACCCCTCACCATCCTTCCTCTACCTCCGCTCTGCCACCCCTCTCTGCTCACCCGCCACAACATTAACCTTTCCCTTCCCTATCACCACATGCATGTTTATCTAACCATTCTGATACAAGTACATCTTGTTGATCAGTCTCCTCTAGTTTCTAGCATGACACCTTTGCTGGTGTTTAGACAATCCCCTGTTTTTTCTTATTCTGCCAGCGCCAAAGCTGCTACAGATTCTGCCTCTGCTATTAGTCCCACATCCGCTGCTAGTCTTTTGCTTACGGCAGATTCTTCCTCTACCCCTTCGGCTGGCTTGAATCGGGCAGTTGATTTCTCTTCTTTTCCGTTGCAACAAGGCACCTCATTGCCACTATCTTCTCCTACATCACCACCCTTAGTCAGCAGACATCCTATGGTTCTTCGACCGCGACAACCGAAGACAGCAAATCTAGTTACTTCTGCTGCCGCTATTATTGCTTCATCCCGAGCAATGCTCTTTCCCACCTCTGAACCTCTTGCATTCTTTGATGCTGACATGTATGCGGTTTGACATAAAATATGTATGATGAGATCAAGGCCTTGCACTCTAATCACACTTGGTCTTTAGTTCCTTTTCATTCTTTGATGAATGTTGTTGGCAATAGATGAGTGTATCAGATCAAGCGTCATGTTGATGGCAGCATTGAGCGTTATAAAGCATGCCTAGTTGCTAGAGGCTTTACCCAACAAGAAGGCATTGATTATTCTGAAATTTTCAGTCCAGTTATTAAACAGGCAACCGTCAGGTTAGTCTTCTCCATTGTGGTTTCACGTAATTGGAAGATTCATCAACTTGATATTTATAATGCCTTTCTCAATGGTGTTTTTACTGAAGAGGTTTACATGAAACAACCTCTAGGTTTTATTGACTCCACTTTTCCATATTATATATGCAGATTGCACAAGTTGTTATATGGTTTAAAATAGGCACCACAGGCATGGTACACTCGTCTGAGTAATTTTATGCTCTCCATTGGTTTTCATGCCTCCAAGATTGACACCTCCCTGTTTATCTTGTCTGATGGTACTAATATCTTTTATCTTTTAGTGTATGTTGATGATATTCTGATTATGGATAGCAACTCTGCTATGCTCCATTACCTAATATAGTTACTAAGCTCTGAATTCAAGCTTCATGACTTAGGAGCAGTTCATTACTTTCTGGGTATTAAAGTTCAGTCTACAGTATGGGTTTGATGTTGTGTCAGCACAAATATATTTTTGACATCCTCACTCAGGCTGGTATGACTTCCTGCAAACCCGTTGATACTCTAGTCTCTTTGTCGAGAGTTACTATATTGTCGGATAATCTATTCTCTAATCTTACATGGTTTCGTCAAATCGTGGGTGCTCTTCAATATCTTACCTTCACTCAAACATATATATGCTTTGGTGTTAACATAGTTTGTTAGTTTATGCATGCTCCTACAGATTCTCATTGGCTGCCGTTAAACATATTCTACGCTACTTTAAAGGTATGACATCTTATGGTTTTCATATCACTCGAGTTGCTCCAATTTGCTCTACATGGTTTTACAGATGTAGATTGGGCTAGTAGTATTGATGATCGCAAATCTACAGGTGGTTGGTTACCTTGTCTTTTTTTGTCAGACGCCGATCTCATGGAAGTCTGGCAAGCAATGCACAATTGCTCGTTCCTCTACTGAGATTGAGTATAAAGCCTTAGCAGACGGTATTGCTGAGGTCATCTGGCTTTAATATTTGTTAATAGATATGCAGGTTTCCTCTGTCTCTACTCCTACCATTTAGTGTGATAACCTTGGCGCCACCTATATCTCAGTGAATCATATTTTCCATGCTCGTACTAAACATGTTGAGGTAGATTATCACTTTATACATGACCGACTTGTAAAGAAAGAGATTCGGATTTGTTTTATCACCTATCAGGATCAACTTGCAGATGTCTTCACTAAGTCAATATCTGCTGCTTCTTTTACTGTCTTTTGTTACAAGCTTCGAATCGATTCTCCACCCTCGGCTTGAGGGAGCATATTATAGAATGTATAGCATGTATATATATGTATATAAATTAATGTAGGATTATTCCAATGTTGTGATTCCTATAGTTACTACCGTGTATTGCCACATATATATAATTATAGAAAAGGTTGACTAAGATACAACTCAAGCCATTCTATTATTTTCAACTGAGAAAATTAAAGAAATAAGCAAAGAAAAAGACACTAGAGGAACATCAAAGCTCTATTTATAACACCACTAGTACAATCAGAAAAATCATGATAAAACAAAACCAACAACATTAAAGAAAATTACCAATATTAATGCGAGTGAGCCACACTTGCTGTCAAAGGCAAGTGAGTCATTCACCACTTTTGGGAGATAAGTGTGATATACTTGGGATACCATTGGTAACTTTTTTTAATATAATTGAATTTGTTTTGTCGATATCTTTTAGATGATATTGGTGGTGTCATCTCTTCCCTCTCCTTATATGCAACTCATTATATATATATATATATATATATATATATATATATATATATATAAACTATGTTATTTTATATAAAAAAAACACATGCTATTTTTAAAAAGAAAAAACCCACGAATTATGAATTCTATCCATATCAGCTCTTGCAAATCGAAGTTTGATATCGTCCTGCTATGTCCAGGTCCTGTTGGCCTAATTAAACTTTTTGACCAGCACTAGAATAGCAGTGACCGACATTTTTTAAGAGCAAAACTAAATAACACAATAGCCTTGGTTTAGTATAACCATCAATTGGAACAAGCTTGAGTCATTAATGAATGCATAATCACATTTGGGTACTTATTAATAGTGTTCTTGACTATTGTGGCTTTTCGATCTAAGCATGTGATTAAAGACAAGGCAAAAGCTAACTATAAGCACATTAAGCTGCTATTTTTTGCTCTAAATACTACCAGTAATAACTGAGGAAATATTTGGAAAACATAATCCAATTGAGTTGTATAGAGAAGACTCACCAACAGTTGCAGAGTTGAATGTGGTGCTGCCATCAACCACATTCCTACTAGCAGTAATGATAGTAGTTGTCCTTCCATCACCCATGAACATAATATTGGTTTTACTCCTTGGCACATCGACATTCTCTCTATAAACCCCTGCTTTAATCCTTATAACGTATCTGCTACTACTTCTTTCTGGTGCAGCCGCCACTGCCTCAGACACTGTCCGGTAGTTTCCACTCCCATCCGCAGCCACAACAACATTAGGAGTCACAGTTGTTGCCTGCAGCAGCCTCCGGTCCCCTGCTGACAACCATTCAGGCCATTCTGTTCCGTTTTCCTCTTCAAGCTTCCTGCCTGATGATAGAGATTGCTCCTTAGCCATGTCTGTGTCAGTTACATTCTTGATTATTGCCAATGCAATGCTACTCATGTGGTAAACATGCATTTCTTCATCTATAAATAGTTCACGAACCTATCAAGGAAACAGCAGATATGAAAAAAGGGAATCTATAGTACTTTTTGCCTCATTCTAGAAGTATCTATAACATAATAATTTGAACCTTTTTATCAGCTTTGTCATGAGAGAAACCGTCAAGGCAAGTTTCTTGGTTAGTCATTGCAGCACTGAGTAGAATCTTGAGGTCATCAGCGTGTACTGATAAGGACTTTTTTAAAGATAGATAGTCTTGGAGTTCCTGATAAGCCTTGGAGAGTTGATCTAGAGTTTCATTTAACATTACTAGACAATCATGGAGGGCAGTGTTTTCTCGCTCTGTGAAGCTCCTTCGGGTAGAAGTGAGTTTCTGAATTTTGAAATAGCTATGCCGGGTAGCGGACATGGTTCGATTCAACGACAGATCTATTACATCCTTTTTGCTCTTTATCTTGCTTGTAGCATCTGGTACAGCTGATAATGCTGAGAAGCACAGGTGCGGGTACAACGTACTACTGCATGAGGATTTCAGGATGGTATGAGCTACTTGGTGGTCATTGTTAGATTCGGTGGGATTCTTACTTGAGGTTACACCGGCAACTATGCTAACAATGGCAACGACTAGTAGGATAGATGAAAAGAGGCTCAAGAAGAGCCTTTTCTTGTTCTTTAATGTGTTGTGGTTGTCGGAGCTCGACATTATCAGAGCAAGAAATTTTCTTGCTGTTGCCTATTTACGAATGAAGGAAGCGTGTGAGCAGATTGTGGTGGACAGGACAAGAAGATATTTTCCCCCTCTTATAGGGAGGCGATCTGAGTAGATGAAGTAAAGTAACATTATTTTGCTTTATATATATATATATATATATATATAGAATGCACTAAAAAGAAAAAAAAATTGAACGAAGGGTGATATAAAGACTTTTCCTTTGCGCTGATGCTAGAGCATCTCGCATATTCGATCATAACAGTGGTTGTCTGACATGGTGAGTAAATGGTAACACATGTTGCTGCCAACCTAAGGCCCATGTCCTAAACCTTGAAATAAATGTTAGCAGCCAGGATGTCCTTCCGAATGGGACCGAATAGAAAAGGTAGTGGATGATCATTGCAGATATTTTTGATGTCTGAAGCTTTGTTTGTTTGTTGGTGCTACAAAAGTTTCATGTTTCTTCTTTCGATTAAGAGAAACATTTTGAGGGAAAATTAACTTAACCAATTGCGTTTTTCAAATTCATGTCCATCAAATGGTTTTAACATCAACTACTCATGTCACTTTGGCATGATGCCATGTAAATTCCTCCAGCATTAAAGAAATGGGTGGATTTAGAGAAAAATCAAGAGCGACCACTATAATATAGCTCAAGACCCCAAATGAACTTCAAGTAAATCAAATATTAGATTTTCTTAAACAGATTGGTTCAGCACAGTGCAAGACGATGTCATTACTATATTATCGAGCCCAATCTTCTACAAGGTTTAAGGAAAAGAAATTAAGTAAGAGAACTGCGTATTTATTTAATGCCAAGGGAAGAATGCAAACATCCATTTCTCTATTATGTTAAATTGTGTTTTCTTTGGCATGTTCAAGGTTGGTCTTTTTTTTTAGGTTCTTATTGTATTGTCTTGATTTTGATCTAGGGTTTGGATTGACTTTTTAGGTTTTATGATTTTCAGTATTTGTTTTAATTAATTGTTCGGGATTAGGTTTCTCCCCAATTTTTGGCCATTACTAGCACATATACCATCTTTCTCCACCATACACCACAATCTTTCCTTGTTGTAGAAACCATCGTTTCTTAACAACCATCCTGCGTATGTTAATAATGTAAGCAATGATTTTTGATAATTTGCTTGATTTATTTGATTTTTATTGTTATAGTTAATAATGTAAGCAATGGCTTCTTGATAATTTGTTTGATGTATTTGATTTGTAAAGCTATAATAGTATTCTTGTGGCCTAGATGTGGCCTAGATGTGTTCGTTGCATATATAGGTTCCAGTCGATTGATTGTGTATCAAAAGTGCTATTAAATCTTTTATTTTACATATGTATTTATTGTTTTTGTTTGAATTTTGCATAATAATTGAGGTGCAAGTTTGATTGAATGCTTTTTCTATAGGTTTTTAGAGCTTGAATAAATTATTTTGGAAATTTTTTAGGTCGGAATTTGGAATTATAAATTGAAGAAATATTTAGTTGAAGATTGAACCAAATTATTGTTCAAAGAAATACTCTAAATTCGCTCCAAAAATCATTTTCATTCCAATCCTAGAAAAGGTTAATATATGATCCATTAATTTGAAGTCCAAACTTACTCCAACCACCAAACATTCAAGGTTTTAATGTCAATTTCAGGCCAAATAATTGGTACATTCCTTGTTTGATGCCTAAATTCATCTCCCAAAACACCTTAAATTTAGCCCCCAAATCAGTCCAAAACAATCTATGATCATACATGTCCACGCAACAATAACATTATTTTGGATAATTTATTGATCAAAGAGGAAAAGCTAGAGGGGACAATATTACATTGTTTTGGGTCAAAAAAGAAGAAGAAAGAAACTTCTCACAGAGAAGAAAAAATATACAACAAAGTCTTCTTCAAGCTAACCTAATTTGACTTTCTAGAATAGCCTTAGAGATGTGTTTCCCATAAATTTTGACTCAGATTTCAAAATGAGTTGTTCTTTAATGATCTAGAAAGATAACAAAACTATTTATAAATATGTACTGAATATACATCTCCAAAAAAGAGTGGAAAAAGGTCGAATTGCTGTCCAAAGTTAGAGTTAGATTTGTGTACAAATTTCTACCAAAATTGTATTGTGTTCTTTATAGAATTAGGTTTTTTAGTTTACAAAACTTCTTATTTCAATTTGATTGAACTTATTTCATGTTTATTCAAGTGTTTATATACATAATAATGGCTGGCCAATTTTTTTTGGTTCCAAATTAAGAATGATGGAGATTGAGGTGAGTTCTGTGAGTTATGAATGAACCTTTCTTCACGAATGATTGATTATTGTGAAGAAATTTTATAGATCATTTATGTAATTTTATAATCTTGAATTTCTATGCACAAACCTTAGTTTTGGTACAAAGATTGCTTGATTTAATGTCTTGCTTAATGTGAAACTATTTGTCCATTCTTAAGCAATAATCAATCTTCATCTCTTTGAACTTCATTGTAATATCTTCTAATTTAATATCACTATTATTTATGTTAGGTTGAGCTATCTTAAATATGTGGAAGAATCACTAGTACATTGATTTGAAGATAGATTTGGAACCAAGACTTAGTTTTTATTTTGTTTTCATGTAAAATATATCCAAATTCATTCGTCTTTGAAAACAAATTCATTGATAATTTTCAACCAAGTTATTTTTAATTTAATTTCTCTTGAGCCTTTTTTTGTTACCTAGCTTAATTTCTAGATCTAACTCTTTATGGATATGACCTCAATCTTGCCAAATTAATTGCTACATCGCACACTCGTGTACTTGCAACTTAAAATAAATCACTCTAAAATATTAGTAAAGCAATATTGGCATCGTTGTTGGGAAGCTAGCAAGCAAAGGTAATAAATTAGGGATTGATTATTGGAAAATAGTGTTTGTGTGTGTGTGTGTGTGTAAGCAATTGAGTGGTTTTAGTGTCTAAAAACAAAATCGACCTTAATTTTGTTAATAAAGGATTGTGGAATGAACTACTAATTTTTGGATTTTTGTTGGTTCAACAACCTCTTTTTTATGTCTATTCTAATTAGTTTTACCACCTCTTGGTTATGTTTGTTGTGATTATTTCATTGTATTTATTTTAATTATTTCCTACCATTTATTTATTTATTATTTTTTTGTTTGGTTGGTTAGTGTTACAACCTCTTAATTATGCTTTTTTATAATTATCTTCTAGTGGTTATTGTATATGTTTGTTTTAATTATCTTTTAATATTTATTGTTATTAATATTGCTTACTAGTTAGAGTGTGGTTTTCCTAATTTGTTGTATATATTTTTTAGTGATTAGTTTATCTTTTACCATTCTTTTACTTTTATTTGTAATTTTGTTTTTATTCATATAGTCGTTATATCATATATTTTTTTTCTATCATGACTAGTGTTAAAGATGTAGAGGGTGAAGAGAGTATTCAAGGTAATACACCTCCACCATTAAATGACCAACCTAATTTGAAAACTTTTAAGAGTTTGTTCACCCAACAAGACAAAGTACACCTTCATGAATTATCTTACCTCTTAACCAACAAACTTTCAATTTGAAATCGAGCATGATTCAACTTCTTTCCACATTTCATGATATGAATTATAAAAATTCATACATACACATTAAAGACTTTAAAGAGGTATATGATATTTTTATTGATAGATCATGCAACAAGGAAACTATTCGGCTTTAATTATTCCCATTCTCTTTAAAGGATAAAGCCAAGATTTAGTTGAACTCCTTATGTCCTAGGTCCATAAGCACATGAAAGGAAATGCAAACTGATTTTTTAAAAAATACTGCCTCACTCATAGGATTGCAAAAGGGGAAACACAAAGAAAGATTTGGAACTTAATCATCTTTTCAATACCATGGTCAATCTGGTTGGTAAGAAACAATTTGGTTTTCAAGAAATCAAGACCAAATTGGAATGATATGTTGTTATTGATCATGCACAGAGTTGAATTTTCAATGAAGTATATAAACAACCATTTTGTTTATAAAGGTAATAATCTTGTTCAAAGCTCAAACGAAGCCTCAACTATGAGCTTTATAATGGAACATTGGTGGTTCTACTAGGGTTGTCAGGAATTGGTGTTCTTAGAGACCACTGCAAATTTTAGGTGTTTTCTTAGCATGCTCCGGTATTGTAGAGTCTAATGAAGTAGAACTCTTTTCTTTATAAAAAGCTTTGCAAGTTAGAATTGTTAGAAAAAAATGTTTATATTTATAGAATTATAAACATATAATATATTCAAAAGAATAACATATACATGTACTAGACAAAAATATAAGTGCAAAATAAAACAAGGTATATAAAGTACTTGCTTGTAGAGTTTTAGATCAAAACAAAAGACAAAGACATATTCAATGATTGCATCCTCTATGACATGGAATGTGTCATGATTTATGGACCAAATAGACAAAGATATGCCCATAAAGAAGCTCATTAAAAATCTTAAACGTGTCAAATGCTTAGCCTAATAAAAATAGCCATAATTTTATATTTGATTATTGGATCATGCTAAGATTTTACAAGATGATTCTATAGGCCTAGTTCTATATAATGGCCTACTCATTATAACCAACTAAAGTTTGAAAAACCCTCAAAATAGGCCTAAAAGATGTTGTTTCTGTTATTTTATATTTTTTCCTAGTTAATTTTGGATTTTAATTACTTTTCCTAATTAGCTTTAAATTTGTTTTGGTTAGGTCGATTTTAAGCCTCTATATAAAAAGTTGGAATGTTATTTTTTTTTATCATATTATTGAATTATAAACTTTTCAAAAAATATCGAAGTTTTCTCTTTATTTCTTTACAATTTAAATTTGAAACCTTAAAGTTTAAGAACACTAGTTTTTATTCATGTTATACTTACATCAATTGATATTACAACTTGGTTGGCTTGTTTGATGGATGAAGATGATAGTAACCCACCCCGTGATACTGAAGTGGAGACCATTTGGGGCGTTGGTCTTAGGAGATAGCATAAAATAAACAATCACAAAAGCTAGATTGTTTAGAATAAACAATGATGACAATATTCAATAGCTTGGAACATCTTGTTTGGCTAGTGAGAAGCACAAATAGGAATAATGAAAGGGAGAGGAACATGCCTAGAGACTTATCTCAGGGCAAGCCTATCCCTAGACGTTTCCCGAAGATTCACCTAAACTACCACTAATCTATATAAAAAGTATTAGTAAAGAGGCAAGAGATATTTTAAATTCTTTAATATGTGGGGTCAACATGACAGTTTTCTGGAGCTGGTGGCAGATAAATGGACTCTCTTTGTCCAAGGTTCTCCTATGTTTATTCTCTGCAAGAAACTCCAGCACTTGAAGCGCTACTTGAAGGACCTTAATAAGCTTCATTTTAGTCATATATTAGAAAGGGTTTCTAGAGCAGAGATGGAACTTGAAACTCATCAAACTGCCTTTCACTATGATAAGGATAATCTTCAGCATCTTGCTCTGGATAAGCAGCTTCGGCAGAAGCTTTTCTATCTCAAATCTGCTAAAAGATTATTTTTTGCTTAGAAGCTTAAATGTAACTTCTTCAAAGATTGTGACAAGGGCTCCTCTTTCTTCCATTCCTTCATGAGTCAGTGACACCGAAAGAATTTCATCCCTGTTATTCAGCTTAGTAACGGTTCCCTTACCACCTCTATTGATGAAGTATGGGATGCTTTTATTTGCTATTTCAGGGACTTGCTTGGCTCTTCTAAGGGCACACTTCCTTTGGATGTTATAGTTTCTCGGTCTGGCCCTTGTATTGATCTTGCTTTTCATGTATCTCTCCTGGCTCTAGTCATTTATGATGTTATTAAGCAAGCTTTATTCAGCATTGATGATAACAAAGGTCCTGGGCCTGATGGATACACCTCCCTCTTCTTCAAAAAATCCTGGGATATTGTTGATGGTGATTTCTGTCATGTAGTCCGTGACTTCTTTGTCTCTGGAAAACTTCTCAAGCAGATTAATCACTCCATCATTGTTCTCATTCCTAAATTTGCCAATGTTACTTTGACTGTTGACTTCAGACCTATTTCTTACTGCAATATGGTGTACAAAGTGATTTCTAAGATTCTCTCTACGAGACTTGTTGTTGCCCCTGCGGATATTATTAGCCCTCTTCAAAATGCTTTTATGGGAGGTAGATTGATGGCTGATAACATTCATATTATTCAAGAGCTCTTTCGGCTATATGAGCGTAAGCGTGTGTCGCCTTGATGTTTGATGAAAGTTGATTTGAAAAAAGCCTTTGACTCTGTCTAGTGGCCTTTCCTGCAGCAGCTTCTGTTGTCTTATGGCTTTCCAAATTGATTTGTGCATCTTATAATGTAGTGTGTGGAAACCACTTCTTTTTCTATTGCTGTTAATGGCAACATTTATGATTTCTTTCAAGAAAAAAATGAGGTGTGTTAGGGTGATCCTTTGTCTCCTTATCTCTTTATATCCTGTATGGAATACCTTTCCAGGATGCTTAAAATGGCTTCTATGAACTCTAATTTCAGATTTCATCCTAAGTGTGGTCCTCTAGGTATTAGTCATCTTGCTTTTGCAGATGACATCATCTTGCTCTCTCGGGGAGATAGACAATTTATCGCTTGTTTGTATCAGTATCTCATATCATTTGGGCACATCTCTGGCTTGGCAATTAACAGAGAAAAGTCTTCTATTTATTTTGGCGGAGTTCGAGAGCAAATGAAGCAGGTTATTCTTTAGGACACGGGTTTTGTTGAAGGTCTCTTCCCTTTTCATTATCTTAGTGTTCCCCTCAGTCCTCACAGGTTGCTGGCTAGCCAATACTCTCCCTTATTACAGAAGCTAGAATCTGCAGTCCAGTGCTGGCAAGGAAAACATCTCAACTATACGGGGCGAGTTAAATTGATTAAATAAGTCCTTTTTGGCATGGTGCACTTTTGGCTGAACATTTTTCTGTTGCCTGACATAGTCATTAAACAGATCTTTTGTAATTTGTAGAAATTTTATGTGGACCTGAAATGTCATGAAGAGTAATTCTGCCCTGGTTGCTTGGAAAGTGGTATGCTTGCCCAAGAAAGAAAGGGGTCTCGGTTTGTTTGATATCAAAGCCCGTAAAAAAAGTTTCCTTACTAAGCAACTATGGAACATCCACCTCAAATCTGATTCTGTTTGGATTCAATGGATTCATCATTATTATCTTTCTAATGTATCTATTTGGGATGGTGTTTCTCCGCGAACTTCTTCGCCATTATGGAAGGCTATTATCTCCCTCAAGGAACAGATAGTTATAGCCTATCCAGCATCAAACAATTGTTTTAATGTCTACTTAGGGCAGTGGTGAGCTTTCTTTCACTGCTCAATCCTATGATTTCCTGCGTTTCAAATGTGATTCGGTTCTTTGGGCTAAGGTGGTATGAGAATCTTAATCTATGCCTAAATATAACTTTATTTTGTGGCTAGCTGTTGTGGGCAAGCTACGAACTCGTGATAGGCTTCACTTCCTACAACTTGATCCTTTGTGTGTTTTTTATCGGGTTGATAAAGAGTCCCACAATCATCTTTTTTTCAGCTGCCTATGGACCTCTCGTCTTTGGAGGATGATAAAATCTTGGCTTCATCTGCACAAAAGAATGTCGACCATTAATAGTGCAATTTATGGTCTTCCTTCTAGCAGAAGCAACACTGCTAGCAGAATGCGAAGAGTCTCCCTAGGTATTCTTATCTACTTGATTTGGGAAGAGAGAAACAAGAGAGTCTTTAATAGCTCTTGCAATCCAGTCTTTTTTGTTTTTTTGTAGATTCCAGATTCTGTTCTACATGATTTTGCACTTACATGAATAGTTTCTTATCATTCAGGATGGCTGCCGGCGTCTATTTGGTGGGTTCTTTCCCTGGGTGCTCCTTCTAGTTTTGTCTAGCTTTGATTTATTTGGTGTGCTGGATGCTTATCCGGTTGTGGTTTTATATGATATCTTTCTTTATTTGCTTTAAGACCTGCCATCGTCTCTTTACTGCTGGGGATGGCCTTCTCAGATTGGGGAAGCTTGATTGTCTGGTTGTTGTCTATTCTTTGGTAGTCTGGCTGTGATACTGTTCATCTGCTTTTAAAGTCCCTTCATTGATGGGTGTCTCGCTAGAGAGTTTTTATTCTAGTTTGTTGTAGCTGCTTCCCTTGCTCAATCGGTTGAGGTTGTTGATGCTTGTCTTGCTTTGGTGTTGTAGCTAAGAGCTCTTTTTTTTGTTCTAGTTGCCGTTTTAGTCATTCTCGCTGTTTATATTTTTTTGTGCCATGTGTTAGGTTCGGCACCATGTCTTTGATTAGGTTCCTCATCTAACCATTGTCAGCTAATTCTCTTAGCTTGATAATGCTTTTTTGGTTTTGGTGTTTTGTTTAGGGAGTATGTTCCCTCTTTTGTAAATCTTGTAAATGAACTTGCTGGTTCTCCAGCCTTGTATATTTTTTAATCTGATATATTTACTTACCTTTGATTAAAAAAAATATTAGTAAAGATGAATTTGATGGGGGTCGCAAGGCCTTGTTAATCCAAGATAAAGCACCATAACTTGAAAGACAACAAGCAAACAAGTTCTTGATAGAAGTTGAAATCCCTATCTTCAATTGAGATCTATACATAATAGAGTTCTTTGATTAGATCACTAAATGTAATAGGCTTAATGATTACACAAGAGAAAATGGTGAAACTAGTCAAGTAAAACTTGAAGGGCAGAGCTTCTTCCTGATGGAAGCATTAAACAAATACACAAATGGTTTCTTCCTATTACATTATCGACATTTATGAGGTAGATAATGCATAAAAGGTTTTTTTTTCTCATGATTACAAGCATTATTTGTTTCAATGATATCAGGGTTTTTAGGAGAAATAGAATCAACAGGTGTCAAGATTTTTAAGAGGGCTAATGCCAACAATTCAAGATAAAATTGGAGTATAAATGATGTTTACACTTGATGAGGCAATGAATATAGAATCAAAGATAATAAAAGAGAGGGTTAATTGTAGTAGCAAATATTATCCTTTTAATAGGTTGTTTAATAAAGTAAGAAAATTTAGTATTGGTGATAAGGGGAAGGCAATGCAAACATTAAAGCAACTTTTTATAAGACATGATAATACTAAATTTGATAAAGCTTTAGAAAGGTAAGCTAAGAGGAACAAACCAAGAAATCTCTATGCCAAACCAATGATAAGGAAATGCTTTAAATGTGGAGAGATAAGACATTATTCTAATGATTGTAGGATACGTAAAATGATAAACATGATCGAAGAGCAATATGAGTAAGAACCCTACTAAGAGGACGGGAAGCTATGCGAACCTAATAGAGATTACAAAGAAGATTTGTATAAGTATGATAATGATGAGGGACAAACCTACATGGTTAGAAAGATGTTGTCAACCTTTTATTGGTTAAGAAATATACGAAGGCTCATTTATTTTTCATATCATTTATTTCAATTTTATTTTATCATTTCATAAAAAAACACAAGGTGAAATTTGATTAGTGAAAATTTTTTGTTTCTACAAATGTTTTCTCGAAACAAGTTCATTTACTTTTGAAAACTAATGAGTATGTATCGAAAATATGGTTAAGAGAGTTTTGTACTTTAAATATATTTTTGACTAAAATTTAATTTGTTCATATTAAATTTTCACAATAAATAGATATATTTTATTATGAAAATAAAATATAATAGTCGAAATTGAAAATTTATAAACCAATTTTAATTGATATTTATCAAATAAAATAATAAAATAAAAGTTCCGTATCTTGTTTGAAACAATTGCATATTCAGGAACCAAATAAAATTTCCAATAACTTTGACTTGTCCGGGAGACTTTTTCTTTCAATGGAAACGGTCACTGTGACATCTCTCGTTGTTCGGAATTTAATGGTGTGATGATAGATTCATATTTCCAACAAGCGGTTAATCAATTATCACATATATATTCTGATTCCTTTTATCTTTCTTCTCTCGATATGCGTGCACTCATATTCTGTGAATTATTTCCTAACTGGTTAGGAATTGTTTTGTTGGTTACCGTGTTCTTGTGTTACAATCCCTTTCTTGCACCACCAATTGCTCCTGATTGTGAAATCAGTCTTGGCGATGATCAAAAATTGCACCATCAGTTGCTCTCGGCTGTGGAATCGATCGGCCTAGTGATGATATCAAACATTGTTTAAAAATGGGTCATGATTCGATGACAATATTTCCTCACAGAATAGGAACTTTTTCAATTGTTGCCTTGTGATTTTTGCTTTGACCGGGTGATGATATCAAATATGCTTAAAAATCGGTGGCTATAAAAGAGCATTATTGTCAGTAAAGCCTCCACCAGTCCTAGGCTCCTAGCAGGTATGCGTAGCTCTTTTTCAAATTATTGTTTTTAGCATGTAGGTAAACATAATTATGGGATTTCAATTATTTGTATAGAGCTTTCAGGATTTAATGACTCCAACTGCAGACAGGCAGTCTCAACTGATAGCTGATTTGTGTTGTCTGGACGTGGATCTCCTCTGAAAACTTCAGGAGCTTCAATTATTGAGCATGACCACTTTTCCAACATAATTGCCTTCTCCAAAGTTTATAGAGTTTTCAGCAGAAAGCCACATGCAAATGAAACCAAGCACGCGTTGTCAGCAGAAATCTGATTTCTTCGGTTTTGGTCTTTGGAGCAGGAGCGGCAGCAATTAAAAAAAAAGTCCCGCTGTTCTGATCACAAGGCACTATCCTCATACAGCATTCCGGGTGGAGATCGGAAACTCCCTCAATTAAATCTTTAGGGGAAGCGTTCTCTATAATTGGTTGAAGCCCATCTTCAGAATTCTCACTTTCACCATTCTCTTGCTCAAGGTAAGTTCTTAACCTCCTTTTTTTTAGATCATATAATTAACTACTTGTAATCTTGTCCCCTAATATGCTCTCTTTTCTTTTAGATTGTGACTTTCAAGAATTCTTTTTCTTCCTCTAAAAGGTTCTTAGTAATTGTGGACAAGTGTCGTCGAGCAAGCCTTCACGTATACGAACCCGTCATTAGTCTATTTGTTAAGAAGTGATCTTCTGGAAGCATTAAGCATTTAACTTTGTGGTCATTGGAGACTTCTTACAAACTTTATGGTCATGGTGGTTTGTCTCAATCAGTTTTGCAACTTCAATCCTCCTTTCCACATTCAACCACTATTCTAATTGATCTGCCATCATTAGACTATCGTAAACATAATGAAAATGCTATTTGCAAGGATTATTTTTCAATCTCTGATGCACTTGACTATGCTCTCAAGTATTGGGAATGGACAAAAGATATTTTAAAACACTACGAGCCGATCCTCAAGAGGGCACATATTCAAGACACTATTTTTGCATCCCTTTTACACATGATTGGCAGATGAATGTTATCCTTTCTTTCTAAAACCATTGGAATCCTGCTACTAACACGCTATCTACCCTGAATGGTGAGGAGTTGATGTCACTTTGGGAATTAAAATCATGTAGCAGACTTTCTATTTTCGGCACTTTTTATGATGATGCCATCCCTTCTGCTGATGAACTTAATGAAGCTGATAAGAAATGACGTTCTTTTCTTCCAAAGAGCTGCAAGTACCTATTTATTGTCTTTCATAAAGAATTTCAGATCATTGATGGTGACTATATAATAACTCTTCAAGATTGGGTAGATTTCGGGTTCCGAGATGACTTGAGATACAAGCTGCCTTTCTCTATGGGTAAGTCTAGTGAATCCAATAAGACTATTTATACATCTGGCTCAAATGACAAGTCTCATATTCGCCCTAGAAAATTCATTCATCCTTTTAAAAAGCTTAATATCCCTCATATTTAGGATGAAGTTTATTTAACGGCTTTTCTCTCATGTTGGCTATGCAAATTTGTATTTCCTAGCAAATATGTTGGTTTCATTCTTCCTAGTACTTTCAAAGTAGCATCCATGATGGTGGCTAGAAGGCAATTCTCTTTTGCGATACCAATTTTAACAAGTATCTTCAAAGGTCTAATGGAAGTCCAATCTATATTAAGTGTAACTGCACAAGACATACCCTTTCCTATTTATTTTCTCAGAAAAAAAAATTGAGATAGAGAGATAAGATCAGAAAGAGAAGCCAAAACTCAAATCTTCCAGACTGCCGGTCAGGATTGTTAGCTTACTGCTGGAGCTGTGCACCTCACCTGTCAAGGCCAACCGGCCTCCCTCCCTCCCAACCATCCTGCAGACTACAACATCCTCTACAGCCTAACCAAACATTTTCTCCACAAACAAGGAATTTTAGCTTACTGTCATCACTTTTTTTCCCCGTAACCCAACTTTTTCCTTTTTCTTGCAAGTCTGTCACAACCCCTTCCCCCATGCAGCAACGACCACTTGCACTAACTAGTTTCCCTTCCCTTCACAGTCAGGACGCCCCACTCACACGCCAAAAAATGCAACCAGCATCACACTCCACCGCTGAAAACCATCCAGCTAACCCCAAACCTGTTGAGAAAAACAACAATATTGCAATGTATTCAAGTAAACTGGAAGAATGACAGTGCTATTGATAAAAAGCTTTGGCTATTATATAGCCTTACAACAGTAACAGAAAGTCAATAAAAACAGCCCACTAACTACACTAATAGAAAGTGGTAACGTGCATGAGGAAATGGTCTAACAAAAAAAAAAGTCTTCCTACATAGTAGGCACTTATTAGCAACAGAAACATAACAATTTATTTAACCAATCTTATCAATCCCTCCCTTAAACTCACTGTCATCAAACAGTTAGTTTATACTACCAACCTCAACTACTCCCATTAAACTTCGAAGCCTCTGGAAAACATCAATCTTTAATGGTTTGGTCATTGTGTCCGCCACTTGATCTTTGCTCCCACAGTGAATTAAAGCAATCGAACCTTCTTTTGTGAGATTTCTTAGAAAATGATACCTTATATTGATATGCTTACTTCAACCATGCATCACAGGATTCTTTGATAGCTTAATAGTTAAGCTGTTGTCACATCTAATCAGAGTACAAGTCTCATTACTGTACTCAAACTCCCTTAACACTCTTTTCATCCATATAGCTTAACACGCACATACTGCAACTGCTACAAACTCTGCTTCTATAGTAGACAAAGTAACGATAGGCTGCTTCTTTGAACTCCATGTTACAGCACCAGAACTCAGTAAAAACACATAACCACTTGTGCTCTTTCTATCCTCCACATCTTCTGCATAATCACTATCTGTGAAATCAAATAGTCCATCATCTCCACTTTTTTTGTAATGAATACCATAGTTTACCGTCCCTTTTAAATATCAAATAGCTCTCTTTGCAACCTTTAGATGAAGTTCGGTTGGTTTTGCTATAAATCTGCTTATGAGACTGGTGACAAACATCATGTCTAGTCTTGTGGCAGTGAGATACATCAAGCTTCCCACTAATTGCTTATAGTATGTCTCATCCACAGTGATTCCATTCTCATCCTTATTGATCTTAAAACCTAGAACAATCGGACTACTCACCTCATTGCTTTCCAGCATTCCAAATCTCTTCAAAATCTTCAGAGCATATTTTTTTTATATATGAAAATACCATCTGTTCTTTGAAGTACTTCAATGCCAAGAAAAAATCTCATGCATCCCAAATCAGTCATATCAAATTCTCTCAACATGGACCTTTTGAAATCACACATCAAATCTTTATCATCACCAGTAAAAATTAGATCATCAACGTAAATACTTACAATGATGATTTTTCCTGCTTCATTCTTCTTTGTGAATAAGGTTTGCTCACTATCGCACTTCTGAAAACCCTTATTGAAAAAATATGCCTCAATTCGACTAAACCAAGCTCGTGGAGCCTGTTTTAATCCATATAATGCTTTATAACTATGTGCTCTTTGCCTTTCGTCTCATAACCCCTTGGTTGTTCAATGTAAACCTCTTCACTCAATTCTCCATAAAGAAATGCTGACTTGACGTCTAACTGGAAAATCCTCCAATTATTTTGTGCTGCCAAAGCAATGATCATCCTCACAGTGTCCATCCTTGCCACTTGTGCAAAAACCTCTGTGTAGTCTATACCGTGCTTTTGTGAGTAGCCTTTGGCTACTAGACGTGCTTTGTGCTTGTCAATCTCTCCATGTTCATTGTATTTGGTCTTGTACACCCATTTGACGCCAATTGTTTTTGCTCTAGTAGGCAATTCACTCAAAGACCATGTTTTATTCTTCTCAATAGAACTGATTTCACTGTCCATAGCTCGCCTCCACTTCTCATCTTTCACTACTTCCTTAAAATAAATAGGATCTCCTGTTGAAACATTTTGAACCATGTATGCCTCATCTTCTGTTAGCTCATCTGTAGTGATGTAGTCACTTAAGTAAGAAGGAGGATGTCTTACTCTTCGTTCATAAACCCTCCCTGCATCCTCATTAAAAACATGAGAAATTCTCTCATTCTCACAGCCCCGATTCTCACAGCCCAGGGGTACACTGCTCTTTCCCTCATCATAGCCCCATGTGCGTCTTCTCTTACTCTCACAGCCCCGTGGTATACTGCTCTCTCCCTCATCACAACCTTGTGTTTCTCTTCTCTCATTCTCATTTCTTTCTCCCCGTGTTTCTCTTCTTTCATTCTCTCCATTAGTCCTACTGTCATTTTCATTTTCACTCACCCTATCTTCTCTCTCGTTGTTGTTTTCATTAGTGTCTCCCCACTCCAAATCTAATAAGATTTGTCCCTCATAACACACCTCTCAATCCCATTGTTTGTCTTCCTCAAAAATAACATCCCTGCTTACAACTATTTTCTTAGCTATAGGATCAAACAATCTTTATCCTTTGGACTCGTTATTAACTCCCAATAGAACACAAGGAAAACTTTTATCATCTAATTTACCTCGTTTAACAACTGGAACATGAACATGAGCTAAGCATCCAAAGACACGGAAATGCTCAACAGAAGGTTTTACTCCACTCCACGCCTCTTGTGGTGTAATATTCTTCACTGCCAATGTAGGACATCTATTCGGAACATAGAATGTCCAGTTCACTGCTTCTGGCCAGAATGTTTTAGGGAGCTTCTTATCAGACAGCATAGAACGAACCATATTCATCACAGTTCGATTTTTCCTTTCAGCCACCCTGTTTTGCTGTGGCGTGTAAGCAGTGGTTAACTGCCTCTTGATGCCATTTGCTTTGCAGAAATCAATGAATTCAGTTGAAGTGAATTCTCCCCCTCTATCTGTCCGTAAACATTTGATACCCAATCTTTTCTCTTTTTCCACCAGTTTTTTGAAAAACTGGAAACAAATCAGCGCCTCACTCTTTGCTGTCAACAAGTATACCCATGATTTACGACTAAAATCATCAATAAAGCATAAAGGATACCTCTTTCCACTGTTTGAAATAGGAGAAATTGGCCCACAGATGTCTGCATGAATAAGTTCCAAAGGCTGACTTGCTCTCCACGTACTCTGTGTTGGCATGTTACCACGATGTTGTTTGCCATGAATGCAGTCTCTGCATGTAGTGTTTGAGACTTAAAACTTACGAAGTCCATGAACCATCCCCTTATGTTGCAGAGTTTTCAATCCCTTGTAACTCGGTGACCATATCTTCGATGCCAAAGGTGAAAAAGATCATGTGAACTTGTATAAAAACATCTTTCTGATGGAGCATTTAGAGAAGCTGGTATATGTGATAGCAGTATAAACATTCTGTTTATACTCATCTCAGTCTGAATAATCATACCCTTAAGCGGATGATAAATTTTGCAAACTCCTCCTTGAATTAAAATAGCCAAGCCTCGTTCTTAAAGTTGTCCTATGCTCAAGAGATTGTTTTTGAGCTCTGGAACATAATACACCTCATGGACAACATGGTTGATTCCATTCAAAAACAACTTTATACTTCCCTTTCCAATCACATTCATTCTACTATTGTTCCCAATTTAACTGAATGAACAAAACTCTCATCCAAGTTTGTGAACATACCTTTATTGCCACACATATGGTTGGAACATCCTGAGTCAAGAAACCAAGCATCAATCTGTTTTGTTTCATGTGACTCAACATATGACATTAACAGCATGTCATATTCTTCATTTACCTCTGCATAATTTGCTTCTTTATCCCATTTTGGACATTCATATTGGAAATGTCCAAGATTATGACATTTGTAGCATTCCACAGCAGCCTTATTGAATGCTAGTCCTCCTCTTCCACATCCTCTTCCTCTGTAATAACTTCTTCCACGTCCTCTGCCCCAAGTTTTGTCATCAGTTGTCACCTTCAGAGCTTGCTCCACATTGTTGCTTCTGTGAAAATTGTTTTCGTGTACAGTGAGGGAGCTCTGAAGTTCATCAATGGTAATTGCATCCAAGTTCCTAGATTCCTCAATCGAACAAACTATATAATTAAATTTGTCTGTGAGAGATCGTAGGATTTTTTCACATATCGTGACATCAGTCATGATCTCCCCATATACTCTCATCTTATTTGCCACTGTCATCACTCTAGCAAAATAGTTAGTAATTGTTTCACCAATCTTCATTTCAAAAACCTCAAAGTCTCTTCGTAGAGCTTGAAGAGTGGAACGCTTTACTCGAGCATTCCCTTCATATTTGGTCTTCATGGAATCCCAGATCTTCTTGAAGGTGTCTTTTTCCAAAATGGTCTCTAGGACACTCCTGTCAATTGCTTGGAAACAATAGTTTTTTGCTTTGAGATCTTTGAGTTTTACTGCATCTAACTCTCGCTGTCGTCCTTCTGATAATGGTTGCTCTCCGTGTGCTGGTTCTTCATAACTAGTTTCAATTAAACTCCAATATTCCTTGCTTCGAAGGAAATTTTCCATGAGCATACTCCAATGGTCATAATGACCATCAAAACGTGGAATGGAAGGTTGCATAAAATTGCCTTCAGAAGTCATCGTCCTCTCTCTATCTCTCTGTGTTTGAAAGTCACTCAAAAGTTGCAGCTTTTATTTTTCTCAGTCCTAGTGGGGCTCTGATACCAGTTTGTTGAGAAAAACAACAATATTGCAATGTATTCAAGTAAACTGGAAGAATGACAATGCTATTGATAAAAAGCTTTGGCTATTATATAGCCTTATAATAGTAACAGAAAGTCAATAAAAACAACCCACTAACTACACTAATAGAAAATGGTAACGTGCATGAGGAAATAGTCTAACAAAGAAAAAGTCTTTCTATATAGTAGGCACTTATTAGCAACATAAACGTAACAATTTATTTAACCAATCTTATCAAAACCATCCCCTGCCGCATCCACCAAACCTTCTCAACAAACTCAGCATCCCTTGAACTCAGATAACCATCTACCCTAAACCACCACACCCAACACATGGGCTGAAAGAGTTAGAGTCACCGACTCAAGCACAAGGTTTACACTTGACCCCATACCAAGATAGCAAGCAGTAAACCATCTCAAGATCTCAGAGGAGGTGTTAATGGACATTGTCGAGCAATGGAATAGGTGCATGGTGGGTTTCTTTTCAAGCTTCAGAATTCCTTATCACACCGTCAACACTATAGCCTCACGAGCTTGGAAACACAGTGGTCTGGAACATGTTATGACCACCTCAAATGGCTTCATGATCTTCCGCTTCAAGTCAGAAACAGAGATGCAAGCAATCCTTGAAAAAAGCCTTTGGATGTTTGGAGGCAAAACCATTGTGTTGCAGTAGTGGCACCCCCGACCTATATCTATATATATAAAGATCTATAGAGATAAATCTGTTTAAATCATTTCAATCCATTCATATAGACTAGATGCTCAAATAGCTTAGTATGGAAGAATCTAACATCTCCCTCCAAAAACATGTGTTCTAAGACACAAATTGAGAAAGATACGATGGAAATGGTATCCTATAATTTTCTATAGGATCCATCAAATGAAAAGTTAAACTAGAAGTTTAAAATTGTTTGAATTAAGATTTTTTTTAATGAAATGTTGGAGAAATAGCAAACACCAGTCAATATATGTTTTACTCTAAAACGCAGTGCTTT
>Ga0325401_1000354_pt1 | contig 31716 bp, 17 predicted proteins | sample PopdelMetagenome_FD_205666 | JGI IMG/M metagenome (GOLD analysis project Ga0325401, IMG submission 205666) | Populus deltoides microbial communities from Bellville, Georgia, United States - Xylem-PdKOR-R2 | ecosystem: Host-associated > Plants > Phyllosphere > Stem > Wood/Secondary xylem | place...
AAACAAAAAAAATCAAGTTTCAAAATTCATTTATATTTCATATTATTGATATGAATAAATAATCTTAATTCAATTATAACTATCAAAACCCTTACAATGAATATATCCACTTTTTTAATGGTAATGTTTTCTCCATTTTCCTTATATCCCCCTTCATGATATGATTTTCTCATATAATGCATTAGAGTCGGTTCTTCATCAAGGTTTTTTTCTGCAAATTAAATAATTTGTTAAAACTCTCATCGATAGAAATGTAAATAAAACTTCAAGAAAAAAAAACAAAATATATCATAATATACTCTTACTATGTATTTTTCATTATGGATAAACATAACTGAATTTTCAATATACTTGCTCATCAAACCATGAGTCCTTTTATTTTAATTTTGTTTACTAGATCTTTAACGCTTTGTAAAGATTTCCAATACCAAAAATTTAAGATACATTGCCCAATCACTCCATACAACATACCTTGGTTTATATCTTTTCCATGTCTATATGCCATATGACCTAACCTTCTTCATTGTCATTGCATGGATATCATATTAAAAATCATGCAACATGGTTTAACCAATAGTTAACTCATATAGGATTTAAATTTATTATATAGAAATTAAGAAAATAAAAAAATACAAGTTTAGAATAATAAAACATTAGCATAACACCTATTTATCAAAACATATTAAATATTGGTTCTTCTTTAAACTTCGCTGCTAGTCGCATTATGATTTTTTCATACTTTTCTCACAAGCACTTTATTGCTCTTATTCCACCAAAGTTTCTCTTTAATTGGTTTTATACATGAATTAGTTTTTATAATTTAAAAAACTAGTTATTCATATTTAAATTATGTATCTAACCTTAAACTTTTCTCACCAAGCATCTACTATATACTTCAAAAATTGAGGAGCACTGAAAAAAAATGCTGTGGGTAGACGGTTCCATGAAAATAAGATTAGAATTAATCTAGTAAAGTGGTGGGGACTGATTCAATAAGTTGAACGTAATAATGCGGATACACAAAAATTGAGCTAGACCCTAGGCACATGCAGACAGCCAGGGTCCTAGTCTTTTGTACCTTCAACATCTAACATCCTGTAAACGTTACTGCAATGCATCATAGGCAGATGCAATTGCTAATGAATGCTGAGATTGAGTTTAGATGTGGAACATTGAATTCAAAATCCTTAATCTATCTGCATTCTAGCATATGGACTCTCAATCATTCCATGACTGCTAAAAATTCACCATACAAGTAGTGTTTTTCAACACCAATTCCACTACAGCGTGACTTTGATATGCTTGAAATGGAAGATGAAGATAACTCCACCAATTAATGGATGCACATGTCTTCTCAGGAAGACACCAGAGAACAGAAGCCATCATCTTTTCCTTTGTGCTGGTAAACAAACTCACTTATAAAAGACACCAAAATAAATGTAGCAGTGGAGTTGCATAAGAGAGCGATGAATTACCACATTACTCAAATCGAGCTTCAATTGAGAAATTGAAGAATAAGGAAGCCAAAACTGAGGCCAACTCAACCTTGTAGTTGCATTACAGTATCCAACGAAATCTGGAGAGAGAAAAACGATTCACAAAATGGTTACATTTCCATGTCATTTTGAAAGATTTGATTGATCTCCATACAGCTTTAATAGCTGAGGGGCTTCTTCAAAACGATACACGAATTTCTCAAGGAACATCTTCTCAGAACACAAAAACAGAGTAACCAAGTTTGGCTTCGTTTCAATCAACTGTTTCGATAACAAAAAGTGAACAACTGAAGCTCTTGGTATAAATGTTGTCTTCAAGCCTGGCTTCAAAAGATAGGGGTTCTTCACAATAAATGAAGGCTCACAATCCATGTTGTTGACCAAAAAATCCATCACTGCCATAATCTTATCATCTGATGTCATCATGCACCAAGGCTCCTTTATGAAAGCAGCATGAACGTCTTCCTCAGACCAACCCCAACTCTTATAAACACCCAGCCTCCTTTCCCACCCAGATTCGCTCAATAGACTCATCACCATCACTGCCGTAGTAAACTGTGGCTTAAGAGGATCACATCCCATTTCTCTCACCTTCTCTACAATTCTTCTCAGATAATTCGGAGACATCATGACAGACCTAGGCCAACGGTGAACCAATGAAGCAATATGCTTTTTGGGGACTCCATACTCTTCCAAAATGTCGATACAAGGTTTCAAGAATCTATCGGGTTTATGATATAGAATAGGCGAGTATCTTTTAGCAGCAGCAATTGTCTTGTCATTAGATTGAAGCAAATTGCCAAGGAAGTTAAAATTAAGAGTTATACAGTTTTCCAAGCTTCTAACTAAAATATGAGGATATGTACATAAAATGCGTGCAATGTCATTGTTTGACATGCCTTTAGAGTGGAAAAACTCGAGTTTAGGCAAAAGGGTTTTCTCAGGGTTGCACGAAAGCACTCGTGGGTATTTTTTAACGAGTTTTAAGGTTTGAACCTGAGAGAAACCATAGTGCTTGAAAATGTGAATCACAGAGTCAGGTTTCTCTGTGGTTGTAAAACTGAGATGTTTAGAAGCTGAAAGAGCAGATTCAGGAGAGAACCCAAATTTGCTTATGAGATAAGAGGCTGCAAATGAGTGTTTATTTGGATTTTCAAGGGTTGAGATGAAGAATCTAATAGTGATAATTGAAGGTGAGAGTTGAAATGAAAAGTGCTTGTGGGTGGGTGAAACTGCAGCAGTGTGTCTCCCATACTGGAGAACGGATTTGCTGAGAAAATAAAACATGGGGATTGGATTGAATTGAATTTCACTTTAAGTGATGCAAGAAAGTTACCTTTTTCTTTCCGCCAAGATAATCTATAGGGAGTTTGATTCGCAGGTCGCCGAAGAAACCCTAATGTTTCAATTGCCCAACAAAACACCGAAGCAGAAGAGCAAGCCAGCCGTTTTTAGCTTTTAATTGCTTACTATTTTATTTTTTTTAAGAAATGGGGAAATATTGTTTCCAAAGCACTGTGGATCAAGGTTGTCATTCCGTTTCAGTTTGCGGTATGTTTTTCAATTGGAACGGATTTTGGAGTGTTGTGGCATGCAGTTTTTGATGTGTTGTTTTGGAGTTATATATATATATATATTAATTTAACAAATATAATTTAAATTTAATAATAAATTAACTTAAAACTGTGAATTTAAAACATAAATAAAAAAAATGGGATTTGAATCAATATAACCCGATCAACACAACGAATATAAAGACAATCTTGATAATTGATAAAAATATAATTCGACTAAAAAAAATTCAAGATGAAATATTTTTTTAAGAAAAATATTGAGACAACAACATATTGATAAACTCGGGTCAGCCTTTTAAATTTATGATCTGGATCATAAGATCACAATAACCTAAATAAAACAAATCAAAATAAAGCATGAAATTCAATTCTCAATAAATTTGAATGATGAAATTGAAAAAAAAAATCAATTTAAAAAAAAATAACTTTTTTGAAATAAAATTACAAATTTGAATGAAATTATGAAAATATCATTGACAGTTTCACAAGGCTTTTCTAAACCCCAATTGATTTAAAATTTTAACTTGAGATATAACAATATATTAGAAGACTCATTGTAAAATTCTAACTTGAACAAAGGTTGAATTAAAAGATATAATTGATATTGTAAAACTAGACAATATGTTTTTTTTAAATTATTTCACTAGAACGGAACATTCAGAACAAAACCAGAATATTCCAATTAAAATTTGGTCAAAATTTATAAAACGAGCTGAGATTCTTAGCTAAATAAATTCTGTTCTGATTTGTTTAATTTTTTAAACTAGAGTGAGATATATCAAGTATTCCAGATAGAACGAAATAAAATTGATAACTCTGATATAAACTGAGATTCATGGGCACAATGAATTTACCATGCCCATGAGATTTTTTTTTTCCTTTCCTTTTTTTCTTTATTTCTTTTAATCTTGCTTCTTGAGGGTTTGATTGGAGTCTAATTTGGCTAAAATTGTTAACAAATAGAAAAATTGAAAGAAAAAAAATTAAAATAAAACACTCGAGGGAGACTGCAACATAAAATTTGGATGTCAGGAGGGCTCGACAAAAACATGTTGTTAGAGCTGGTGCGACTGAAGGCAGCTATGATCAGTGAGAGACGCAAAAGCAAGCTCCCAGTCAGCTACATGCCAAGCAAAAACAGGTGGCATGGAGTCGAAAGCTAGCTAGTCTGCACAAAACAAGCAATGAATGTAAATGCAAGCTGAACACTACAGTAGATTTCTCAAAGAAGCAATGAACAAAATAAGAGTAAAAAAAGAGAGGAGATTGCTGTCTTCCTTAAAAAAAGGTTGATTGAAACAAAAAGGCAGAGTCATGGCTGTCCCAACAAAACCATATTCAAGTTGTGAAGACCTAGCAATAATGGCACAATAACAACTCATCGAAGAGACCCCATTTTTCCATTCATCTTGAAGCTCCTATGCGTCACTGAAACCAAACCTACAGCAGCCTTTTGATGATAAAAAACATGCATAACAATACAGTAAAATGTGTAAAGTCAAAGGGAGAGCTTGGAAGGTGAAACATGAACTCAAAAAAAAAAAAAAGTATTAATAAGCAATTTTCCTGCCAAATTTGATGAGAATTTTACGATACCAAGAGGATAGCGACCATCAATTCTAAGATTTAAAGCCAGAACAATCTCTATGAATTGCTTCTCATTCACTGTTCATCTCCATTTCAGGAATGAAGAGGTTGCCAACAATAAGCAGAGTCCAACTTTTGAAATGCTGGAAGATTCACATGGATGTCTGCACGGGCTCTTGGTGTCATTAACTGCTTTGATATCAAGAGGTTAATTATATATCTCACCAAATAATACAAACCATAGTGTTTTATTCCTTCAATTTCAACAAAAACAAAGAGTGCCTACGTAGATGTATATGGAAAGACTTCTGAATATGATCTTGAAAAGTTTATAAAAACAATCAAAACACTACAAGTTTTAATCAAATCCATCTATTATGGCGAATTAAGAGAATATGATAGGTACTGTACCATCAATTGTGAACATCAGGAAAAGAGGGGTCCTTACTCATTTAGCCAGTAGAGAACCTCTCACATATCGAGGGTTTTTATAATCATGAAACGAGCTTCCCTCCAAGATCTTTCTCTGTACAAACTTTCAAAGAAAGTTCTTGATGAGAGGTGGTGATGACAACGACTTTATACTAAATGTTCCTTAGACTTGTTTTTGTTATGCTTGGAGTATATATCCACTTGGATAACGCTTTTTATAATGGCGAGAGTGGCTTTTACATGGGATGTGAGGATGGCAACACTCTTTTTTTCGATTGCACATTGTTTTGACTTGTTTCTTCTTTCAATTGGAGTTATATATGGGCAGTAGAGGTGCAGGTGGTGCAGCCAATGAGAGCCAATTGTGGAGGAAGAGGCAAGAACTTGAGTTACTCAGGTTGTTAATAAAGCTTTCATGAGTATCCTCACTTGTTGTGTTTGTTGTTGTCGGAGATATGAAGAAGTTGATGTACCCGTAATGTGGAGCAGGGGTAATTATTTTTGTTTGATTTGATTTTTATTTATAAAAATAATTAAACTGAAATTTTGTAAAATATAAAAAAAAAAAAATCGAAACTGGTTTAAACCGACCGGTTTCGATTCGGTTATTTTATATTAAAAACTAAAACCCAACCAACCAGTTTTTGTTCTGTTCGGTTTGGTTTTGGTTCGGTTTGGTTTCGGTTATTTTATATTAAAAACAAAAAACTATATTGTTTTTTGAGGGGGTTTTTTTGTTGTTTTTAATGGGTTTAGTTTCGGCTTGATTTGATTTTTTTATTTTTTGATTTCAAGTTTATGAAACCGAATCAAACCGAATATTTTTTAAAATATTTTAATTGGTTTAATCAGTTTTTTTCTGGTTTAATTTTTTTAGTTGTTTTTTTTATTTACTCGATTTAATCAGTTTCTCTTTTAACAGGGAGGTATTACTCTCTCATGTCTTGGAGTTTTGTAGCTTTTTTTTGTTTTGACTTATTTTTTAAGTCATTTTTTCTTTGATTTTTAGAGCGCACATCACCAGCATTCTATGTGGATTGAATATTTCTTCTTAAATTTCTTACCACGACAATACTGGTCATGGTTTTTAAGATCTGAATAATGAAAACAATCATCGACACCCATTGTTTATAGGATCTAAAACCGTTTGTTACAGAATCTTGGTTTCTTTCGGTTAAGTTGTCCTATAGCATGGTGATACAGAAACTCCATCAGTACAGATCATGTTGTGAATTCAAAACCTTGAAAACTCCCTTACAGTATTCTACAATATTATGTCCTCCTCCCCCATTCAAGCGAGCTCCGCCATATCTCCACCAAACATAAATGTGCTGATGAGTCTTGTGACTCCAAGCACAGCAAGGTCCCGCAAATCTGAAGTCTTTGACCCCCCTTGTCCTAAAGACAATGAGATAACTCTATCCCGAAGACAGTTTCTTATGGTTGTGCAAGGAAATCTCAAGTCCCAAGTCACCTGTCACTCCCATTGTCCCAAGTGAAGAAGCATTCGTGATCCATATGGTTGTTTGTAGTTCTGTAAAAAAAACCGCTAATGGTGAAGACTTGAAAAGCAAATGCATCAGTGCGCGCTAATTGGCAGTCAAACAGAAGCTTTGTTGTGAGAACTGAGAACAGTAACGTTTTCTTTTCTTTTGTTCTCAAGGATAGGAAATCAAAATCCTCCTGTCCTAGCTCAGGCTCAACAAAATATGCAGGAGTTTCAACCGCCAAATCAATTCAGTCCACCATCCAAGCACATATGCAAGAAAATCCAATTCCCTCGCTGGCTGCTTTGTAGGAAAAGCACACCAGACTGGGACACCCATCAAAAACTGGGAAGAGAATTGCATCATGGTGACAAGAAGATGTGCTCGAGCCTTCAAAACTTGATGTGAAGTAGGATCTTTCCCGTAACTGCAGATATTAAGGTGAAGTTGTGCCAAATGTGGTTGTTCTTAAAACAGAAAACCAGTCTAACCATATACGCAGGGTGTTATTCAAGAGGCAAACCAATTCTATTCATCATCCAAGGGCTCGAGCAAGAATTTCACCTCATTAGTCTTTTTCCAACTTTCTAACACCCATGACAAACAAATCTGAAGTAGCTTTGCTGCCACCCATGCTATCAATAACAGAAATTGAACAGCCAAGGCCCCGGTAAAATAACAGAAATTGAACAGCCATAGCTTATTCAACAAACAAAAGGACCAAAATAGCATAAAGAATGATAGCTGTGTAGTGTACCAGTTAAGAATACGATGATCCATGGGTAGTTTTACAATCCACGTGTAAAATTTCTTTATTTTCCTATCTCTCTCCAATTATACGACAGTAATCATGTTTTTAAAAATGAGCTTCAGCTTCAAATTCTTCCATCACAAAATTGTTTAGCCATCAAAATCATTATCAAATCTTTTGGTTCGTGTTCATAATACCGTGGTTGTGGAAGCTGGAAGTTAAAATGAGTAGTGCATAATCTATGCCTTCATCCTTGAGGACTCCCCCACAGCATTCTCCATTCTTGTGTACCAATCCCCTATTCGAGTTTGCTCCACCATATCTCTACCAGACCTCAAATAGCGGATGGGTCTCAATACCCCAAAGACAGCAAGGTCAGCTAAGTTAGGCTTTGACCCCCCTGTGGCATATAAGAAAAAACATAAATATATCTGTCACATACAACTTTGAAGTTTGTGCAAAGGTTTAAATCAGAATCTTAGCTTTAAACAGTTGTGAAAGTTATCTTAGCTTTCTATGGGATAAAGCAGATCAATTGCGCAGGATGAGCCATGGAAACCATCTGTTCTCCCATTACTTTTGGTTTGGTTTTTTATTGGAGTTTACAATATAAAATGATATGGCAGCGTGCACATGTATATACATATAGTATGCAAGTCATGTGCATTAATATGATATTATGTCAGCTGCATACCAAGAAACTCTCGGCCATTTAGAGCATCCACCCACGTTTCCACAGCTTCATACAGGGCAGCACGTTCATCAGTAATGTTATATTTCTTCTTCAAATTCTTGGACACAAAATACATTGCAACAGCTCCGGCATACTTGACTGTGATTCTTTCTGTAAAGCTAAAATTACCTGCATTTACAGGAGAAGTTTACAATGAAATCAAGATAAATGGACAAAATATATGCCATCTCACAGATAATTTTGAACAGAATCAGAGTGAACCTTAAAAGCATAATTCTATGAACAACATTAACTTCGAATAAGTTACCTAGAACCTATATGAGGATGAGTACAGGATGATGAAGTAATCATAAATGAAATGATAACTGTCACTTGCAATCAAATGAAAGGAATGACTAAAGGAAGTTGTGATCCCCGGATGAAACAATTCAATACAATTATTAATTTTCTGATCTTCAAAGGTTCCTCAAAATAACAAACTCACATATTTACATTACACGAGAGACGGGATACAAAGCATTGAAAACAGAACAGCATGATTAAAGCTTGATGGAGCCATAGGCCATTTCTAGAATATTAAAGACAAGGTAATGGGATTAATTATCTGACCACCAAAAGTATAATAATGTAGAAATTCCCAATGAAACAGAGGTGTCAAGTCATTTTGTTTCTAATATCCTGACATAATGTTCTACACCAGCCACATCAATGTTGCCCTCAAAATAAGATTGCTCTCGAAGACAAAATATTCTCTCCCTTTGCTCTTACTAGGAAAATGTTCTTAGAGACAAGTTTGTAATTATCAGTGGTTCTAAGACACCAACTCTAATTTTCTAAAGAAGAGACTATGAGGAGAAACTGCCCAGGAACTTGGTCATCTTATTGCTAAGTATGATGAATGTCAACACATAAAAACTTGGTCACTATTAAACTAACTGAAAATCTTAAACAATGGTGCATTTAGTATATGCAGGTGACAATCTGTACTTTACTTCTTAACTATCAAACTTCGCACATCAATTCTTTATTTTTATTTTTTGGTGCAGATAACTTATATGATCATTGCTTGGCAATGTTTTATAGAAAAAAGATATTTAAATGGTCTGTTGATTTACAAAGTGTATGCATACTGTCAAGCATATCATGTTTTTCACCATAATCATCAATGCAACAAAGTTAAGAGTAATCTAGGTAACTCATGTTCACGTTATCCAGCAGGGAATAAAATTGAGTGGAAAAGCCTTCCGGAGCAAATCAAATAAGGTGGCATATTATGTTTTTCAACATAATCAATGAAGTTAATAGTAATCTACAAACAAAAGCTTTGCAAATGAACATGAATAGAAATATGTAGAAGAAAAGGGACTATGATAGGTAGTTAATCACAATGTTTCCCAAAAATATTATAATATTTTTTCAAAGGCATCATGAGCATATGGAGCAACTATTATAAGGAGAAACATACCAGACTTTCCTCGTTTAATGATTGAGAAAAAAATGGAACCATATACCAATAGGTAAATAATTATAAATCATGGCACAAAGTTATAAATGGAAAAAAGCATAAACTGAACCAAAGATATCTTTCCCACAAGAGTCAGTTGTAGGGAAACTACTGTCTCATTCAGGTATGCATATCCATGGATCATCTTACCATTGCTTGTGATATAGTCAAAGGATTCAAGAGCCTCAGAAGTATTTCGATATATGTTTGGAGACAAGACATGAACCAAGTGATTGTCAACCCACCTAAATAAGCAATAAATAATATGTCAAGATCTAGCATTGGCATGCCAGCAACAACTAAAATCTAACCAGTATTGTGCTTACAAAGAAAGAAACGAAACAAAAACGTGACAAGTTGATAACTGTTTTACGAACATCAACCAAAAATGGCATAAACATGTTGACCAAATTATGTAAGCATGGCATGTGCAAGAGTATGAGAGCATTGATTTTCTTACAATAGAAAATTATGTATGCATCAGATCACAAGCATGCACGTCGCCAAAAACAGTTCTACAAATGTTCCATAACTTCATCTATATGCAGAAGCAAAATTATAGGAAATAACTGCAAAAATTAGTCAGCCAGCTTTTTGGGAATTTCTATTTGATTTTCCTCTTTTTTCTATTTTTTGTTTTTGTCGATCAACAAGTTTATTTGTTGGTGGGGACACCAGAGACATTGTTTATGCCCTTGTATAATCATAAATGATAGAGGATAGCCTAAACCATTGAAAGATTGAGCTTTAGCTTATGTTTTTAGGTTTAATTTATTTGAATTTTTAGTTGTGATTTCTTAATTAGGCTTTATTTATTGGGATTGATTTAACTATTGTTATGTATTATATTTATTGGGCTATGAACCCAATTGTTTATTCTAGTTAAGATTTTAGTATTTATATTCTACTTTTCTAGATGTTAGATAACTTTGATGAATTGAATAAAAATTGCAAAGTAACAGATTTTTTCAACCCTCATTTAGTTTATCTTTTATATTGATTTATTAAAAAAAATTCAAAAGTCAAAATAGAAGGAGAGAGAGAGATCCGTGACAAAAAAAAGTGGTCAGGAGAAAAAAAAAGTGAAAAGTGACCGGAAAAAAATAAATAAAACAGAGGGAAAAAAAAAAAGGGAAAGTGAAAACAACAAAAGGACAATATTCAGGACATTATGACATCAATGATTCAAAGTCATTTGCAATCAAATTTAATGATTTGAGTCTCGGTCATTGAATTACTCTACTTTCTGATTCCTTGAATTTTAATTTTCTGCTTTTTACATTTGTTATTTAAAGTTGTCGTTAATATTACTTTTGCGCCTAAAAAAAGTTCTATCTTACATTTTTATCTTTTAATTTTTGTTCATCAACTCTTTCGTCATTGATATCTATAGTATCTTGTCCCCTTTGATAATTGTAAGTTTGTGCCTATGATATTGTGTTTGATTTTTTGTTTATACTTTGAATGTCTAGCATTGCATGCTTCTAATTTTCTCAGTGTGCTCCATTTTTTATTGATCTCCACAATAAGAAAAAAAAATGTTGTTATCTTTATTTTTATATTATGATTCCGCTTGCAAGAGCCATTTGTGATCTCAATTTCATCTCTATATTAGTATTACATGCATTTGCGTCATGGTCATCTAGTATTAACTTTGAATCTACACTTATCATTGACCTAACCATTAGTGATACACTTAGGGAATTACAGCTTATGCAAACTCAGGTGACCAACATGTTTAAAAGAATTGAACCCCAAGAGAGTTCTCAAATAAGGTACCCAAAGACCAATACATATCACAACAATAATCATTGTAGAGAAGTTCACCTTGAGCACCACCAACATGACTATCATTTAGGTTACTTTAAATACGAATACCTTGATGAGCGAGTCATGAGTCCTAACAAAATAGAAGCATCCACTTTTGAGGGTCGTCATGACCCTTTGATATTTGATATTTGAATTCATGACATGGATCAATTCTTTGAGTGGCACAACTTGTCTGATAATAAAAGAGTTAGATTTGCTAAGATGATACTTATTGGTGAAGTCCAACTTTATGGGAGAGATGTTGATGATTTGTTTAGAGATAAAAGGTAAACCTCTTATAACTGATTTGACCAAAATGAAACAAAAACTTCAAAAGAAGTACATATTTCAGTTTTGTAGAAATAAACTCTAAGACCAATGGAACAATCTAAGACAAAGGAACAAGTCTATCAATGAGTATATAACATAGTTTAACGATTACATGATGAGATGTGCCATAAAAAAATGAAGTCATGACTTTGCGTGGATTTTGTAAAGGTTTGAATGATGATTTTAGAAAAGAAATCTAGCTCATAGGTGATTTCACTCTTGACCAAGCATATATTGTAATACAAGATTATGAGTTGCTTATAATAAGTCAATTGATAAAATGTTAAGACCCTCATAGTAACCTTTTTAGATCTCAATTTAGGAATGATAGTTATTTGTTAGGCAACCCATCATATAGACATAATCACAGTAGTGCTAGAATTTATAAAGAAGACAAGGAAAAAAAGTCGTTAATGAAATGTCTAGAATAAGTTCAGAGGTTCAGTATGCTAACTGTCAAGTTTTTGGTCATATCTTCTTCAATTGCACCTCTAAACCCTAGTCATCCAAGAACATAAGAATATAGGTGAAAAGAAAAACTATTGTGTGCAAGTGTATGAACCTAATCTTGAGGACTTTAGTGACCTAGATGAAGAAGATGTGCAAGAAGAGGAACTTAACATTATAAATCCAAATGAGTATGAAGATGAGGTTAATAAAGAATATAGTAATTCTATTTTAGTGGTAGAGTCATAAGTTTTAGAAAAAAAATCAGTGAAATTGCTTGAAGAGTTAAATATAATCTTAGAAGAGTCTCATGATATTAGTCCTCTTAAACTACTTGATTCCCCACTCACCATGCTTGACGTCCAGCATGTCAAAAGTTTAGAGCCGTATGCTCCTCACCCCCCTCATGCTTGACATCCAGCACGTCATAAGTTTAGAGCAACATGTTGAGCTCTACAATCCCTTACCCCTGACAAGTGATGAGGAAGATAAAGATAATCTTAATTTACTATGTTATGTTCAAGCTATATATACTAAAGTTTTAAATAGTGTTTGTTTCACTCCACATTCTCAGTCATACAGTGTTCATAGTTACAAACCTAGAAAGCCTGTAGATCTTCTTTCGATGTCTCCTCACTCTAAAAGGTCTGATTCGGCTAAGGTTTTTGCATATAGAGTTCATAATTTGCATATTAAGATCATAAAATATATTCAAGCAAGTAATCAACAATACAAATTTAGAGTTGATTTACACAAGTATCATGATGCACTTAATGTTAAATATTATTTCATGATACAGATTAGACCTAAACAGTGTCCTTTGAAAACTAGTCATAAATTTCAAGTGAGTAATGCTAGACTATTCAAAGTATTGCAAATGATTGAATCAAATAATGATGTCATTAAATTGACACTAAACTTTGATATTAGCTCTACTTTTAACATGGAGGACTTCATTATATATAAAACACGATAGCCTATTCCCAATGCTCCTTTTAATATCACTACCCTTTTATCCTTATCGTTGGCACAAAAGGAACATATTAATGCTACTTTGAATGCACAAGTTGTTTTTACCAAAGATTGTAAATTTCAACAAATCATAGTACATGAGCTAGATAACCAGATTCAGACTATACCTAGATTATTAAAGAGACATCGCAACAACTTGATCATGATCTTTGGAAGTATTATTGGAGCCATCTTGAACTAGACTTGACGGAATCGAGTTTGTCCAATCCCAAGATAGTTAGTGGGGACACCAGACCCAAGATATTGATTATGCACTTGTATGATCATAGATGATGGAGGGTAGCCCAAACCATTGAGAGATTGGACTTTAACTTATGTTTTTATGGTTTAATTTATTTGAATTTTTAGTTGAAGTTTCTTAATTAGGCTTTATTTGTTGAGCTTGATTTAGCTATTGTTAAGTATTTTATTTATTAGGCTATGAACGATATTGTTTATTCTAATTAGGATTTTAGTATTTATATCTTATTTTTCTAAATGTTAGACAATTTTGATGAATTGGATAAAAATTATAAAGTTGCAAACTTTTCCAATCCTCATTCTTCTCTTCTTTGGCCTTTTCTTCTTTTTCTTTGGCCTTTTCTTCTTAGCTAATTACTTCATCTTCAAATCTCTTTTATCCCATATCATTTGCACATTTAAAATTTTCAATTCAATTCTAAAATGAGATGTTAGTTAGGAAAAACCTAGTGTAGCTGGCAAATGCTGACATTCAAGGTGTACAGAGTTACAGCACGTGAGAAGCACCAGTTATGTTGGACAACCGTCAACATTGGGGAATAAAAAAAGAGTTGGTTCTTCTATTTGTAAATATAAACTTTTAAAAACACATAAAATGACCAAAAATATTTTGAAAGAATAAAAAACCAAAAAGAAAGAAACAAAGTTAACCTTTGATTCCAATGACGAAGATGCCATAATTATGAGAAAATCTCTCCCTAGTCTTAGAAATTTAATGCTTGCAATTGGATAATGGCCTACGTGTGGGATATGAATTTTTGAGCTACACAATTTTCTATCACCTATTTTAAGAGGTCACAACTTGAGAGAGGTTAAAGAACTCATGGTCAAGTGAGAAAATGTTGGTGGTTTAAACCAATCACAGATAGAATATGGCGAGCTGAACAACCTACCCAACAGCAATCAATCTGCTACAGGGCTAAGTTTTCATCCAGCAAGGCAGCCATAACTAATGCATCAAGATCGAACAGCTCTCATTCCGTATCTTGTGTATGATTAGATTTACAATTTGATACAAATAATGAAGAACCATTGCTGAAACTGATATAGATTACCAATTCTGAGACTTTGGGAGGGAGACCTAAGGCTGAAATGTAAACGTGTAGGTTTTGACTGAAGGAAAGAGGAACTCATACCAGGGACCCATAAAAATTGAAGAGATATCTTGGATTCAGATGGAAATTTGACAAAGATATATGAACCCAAAGCTGAGTTCATGAAAATCATGGAAAACTAATCTACATTACTTATATGCTTTTCCTAAAACACCAAATCCAAAACTTAAAGAAAAGGTCTTTTTAACCAAAAGAAAAGAACAAGCTTACTAAGGTTAAGACATTGCCAACAAAATTAACTTGCCCTAAATTTAAACATTCCCATTTTATATGATAACAATAAATAACAAATTCCCTTTTTATGACACCGGTAATGCATCTCTGTCTTCATTGAAACAAAGAAACCAAAATGACCGAAAAAGAAAACTAAGCTACAAAAGTGAGGCACCATACCTCCGCCACTTTTTCTCTTCATCGTCATCCTTATCAGAAGCAGAATCTACAATTTCCTTACCATGGATCTTGTTTCCCAACTTATCAATTATAGCTGCTCACATTCAATTGAACATAATCAATAACCGGAATTTACACCACCAAAATAAAATCCATCAACACAATTCAAAATCCCTTTTTAAGAAAAATCACAATGAAAATAACCTGAAGAATCAACAAGCTGTTCGCCATCTACCAACAAAATAGGTACCTTCTTATAATCAGACCATTTGATCTCTTTCTTACTAATAGGATTCACTTCCACCACTTTGTATGGTATATCATAGTAATCCAAATATGCTGAAAATTTTACCAAACAAAAAAAATCAACTATTTTAAGAACTGTAAAGCTAAAAAGCTCTATATTCATAAAATTATTTCTAACTTGCATATAAAAAGGAGACCTTTAACTTTATTGCAGAAAGGACAGGCCTCATACTGATAAAGAACAACTTCCTTGGGCACGAGCTCGGCCGGTGGTGGCTCCTTGGCGAGGACTTCTTGAGAGAGAGAAGCGGCGGCAGCGGCAGAGACCAAGGCTCCTGCGACACCGAGATATGTGGAGAAAGGATTGAAGATCGGGCGAGTGTTGGAACTGCCAGTGCTGGTGGTGCTAAAGAGTGCAGCATGGAGGAAGCGGTGGTTGATGGTAGCAGCTGAGGTGGTGGAGAGGCCACTGCAATCTTGGAGGGTGGAGGAAAGGGTCCGAGAGAGGACGGAAGACGCGAGAGTCGACGCTCTTCTCATGATTGTGAACAGAAAGAAGGAGAGATCTGCGAAGAAGAGAGGAGGTTTATGTGGGGTTTTTTATTTTTATTTTTATTTAAGAAAATGTGGGTTTTATGGGAGATGATCGATTTATTCATTTTATTAGATGGGAGAATTTAATTTTGACTTTATTATTATTATTATTATTATTATTTTATAATGTCAGAAGATTATGTTATTCTTCGTTATTATAGTTTTTAAAGTATTTTTTATTTAAAATAATATTTTTTAATTTTTTAAAATTTATTTTAAATACAAATACATCAAAATAATTTAAAAATATTTTAAAAAATAATTTAAAATAAAAAATATTTTAAAGCACAGTAGTGTCTAAATAACTAGTCTATTGATTAGTGTTAACTGATGTAACCATATTATTTGATAGTTTCACCAACATCTACCTAATGTTTTGTCCATGTTTTATATATTAAATGTTTTGATATTCTTTATTTTATGTTTTGAAGGTATTTTTGTATGAAAGATGCAAAAATAAGTAAATTGGAGATAATTGGCAGATTTGATGTTCAATCGATGTTTTATGCAGAACGTGAGTTCTAGAGATCGAAATGAAGTGATTCCAGTGACACTAAAAAGCTAACATCCATACCTTTCTGGAAATATAATGCAAGAAAAATAAAAAGAGAAAGATCATGGAAATCACATCCTGCAAAAGTCAAATCTCGCATTCTGCCAGTGTTGACCTTTGGCCATTCAAAATTTAATATCTGGTGCTACAGAAGTCCAATCGATGCAAACTCAATTTTGTTGGATTCCTAACTCAATGACCTATCAATGCTCCAAATGTCAGCCAAAAACGATGTCATATGAGGGAGATATGAGTTTTCAAAGATGACAACTAAATTCTGCTAACAAACAGGTTTCGTGAAGAAACGAGTCCAAATTACATTCCGAAACATCTAAACCGACATCTAAGTTTTTATATCAGCAATTTAGCTCCTCTAAGTCAGAGCTTGAAGATTTCATGCAAGGCTATTTCTTCTTTTTAGAGAAAATAATTATTGAAGTACTTAAATGTAAACTGCCAACTTAAAGAAGAACTATTTTGTAAAATAGAGACTAAGGTTTCTTAGCATATAAAAAGAAAGAGAGAAGGGGCTAGTAGCCAGCAGAAAAGAGGGAGAGCAGAAGGAGGCAGCAGCCAGCAGAGAATAAACCCAAATTCTCCCCTCTACAAACCCAAAAATCATGCTCTTTTCATTCTTTAGAAGTAGTTGTTCAATAGTTATGCAAGGCTAAGCTATTTTCTTGGTTGCAAGGACACAACAAACCTTCGAATTTCAAGAATTGTGAGATTTATTCTTCCTTTTATTTTCAGTTTATGTTATGAATAAGTATAATTGTTTTCCTATGCATATTTCCTATGATTGTTGTTGATGATTGCTAGAGCGGACTCTAAGTTATTGTTATGAACAATCTATTGCTAAGTTTAATATCAAAACCGGAGTTGTGATATATGAATTTGTGAAGCAACTAAGCTTGATAATTGTGGCGGAACTACGTTATTGAACTTAGGGAGAACATTTGAACAAAGTGACACAAGCTGCAGACAGCTTATATGTTAATTTGATAAAATTATCTAATTCTTAAAGCTGCCATTAAATTGAATCATTAGTGCGGACACTTTGATTGTTTGTTGGTTAGGATTAATTATACGGCGGATCTGTTAATTAATTAACGTTAATAATAGATAAAATTTCAGAACATAAACTGCAATTTTCGTTTCAAGGATCGGTTCTAATTTTCGTAGGTGGATGTGTGCTTGCGACCAAGATTTGTTTTCTTGATAAGTTTCGGTTTTAATTAATTTTGTTTGCTAGTTTAATTGTTGCCATAGTTTAGATAATCACAAACCAAATCCCCCCAATTACATAACGTACAACATAAAAATCTGACTTGAAACTTCCTCGTGGGATCGACCCCTTACTTGCTCTATACTATCTTGTGTGTTGTGTTTGAAGTTAGGGTAATTAATTTGTGCGACCGCGACGTCGCAACAAATTTTGACGCCGTTACCGGGAAAGTAATTTTAGTTGATTCTTGTGCTTGTATTGTTATTTTTAGTTGCTGTGATTGTTATTTATATTTCTGAAAAAAAAAGAGATAGTATAGAGCAAGAAAAACAAACTAAATTGAAAATAAAATTTATTATTTTATTCAATAAAATTTTCTTTTCTTTTAAATCTTTCCCCATTATCTATTTTTAAAACAAGAAAAACAAACTAAACTGAAAATACAAATAAAAACATGGAACCGATAAAAATAATTAATTTACAAATAAAACTGAAAACACAAGGACTAGTTAATTAATTTTTGAACTAGAAAGATTATTTATTTTATTTTATAGAATTAGAGGGACTAATTTAAGATTAAGTGTGCACTTAGGACTAAAAAAGTATATTGTTGCCTCTAAAAAATAAATATTATTCCCTTCATAACAATTAAATAATTACAAATATTAAATAGATTCACTTAATCTACTATAACACATTATCTAAACTTTTAGTAATATAATTAATTATTTCATAATTATGATAGTTATTAACAATTAAGTATAGCTTCAATAAAAAAAAATTATTAACTTAAAAAAGAAATAAAGTAATTTTTAAATTAAAAAAATATTCTTAAGAGATTACGAACTAGTAAATAAAAATAAAAATAAAAATAAAAATAAAAATAAAAATGAGAGATGACAATCAAAATTAAAACAGGGAGAAGCTTTGTACAAAATCCGAGCCGTGTGTGCCACAAGTCTCCAGTGCTTGCTTGCTGCCATTTGCCTAAAACCCTGCAAAACCCCCAACCTCCATCTTTCTACCTTCCACCAATGTCATCAGCGTCAAGATTCTTACTCTTTGGCACTTCGCTCTTTCCCCGTACAACTCATTATAGCCATCCCCACAAAACTCTCTCTCCATTTTTCTCCTTTAAACCGCTCCCTTCCCTTCAATTCCACCTCTACTGCTCTTCCTCCACTGCAGCCACCGTTGCTACAGCCACTACAGTTAACACAGAAACCTTGAACTCCCTTCTACAAGAAAGGAAACAAAAACAACATCCGTGGCCTGAGTGGGTCATTTTTGTTGATAAATTGAAGGCCAGGGGTTACTTTATGCAAACTTCTGCAAAAGAAGAGGATGACGATACTACTAGTGAGATTGCTTACACTGACATGAATCAATTAAAGAATGCTTGTCTTAGCTTTGCTCGTGACAGATATGATATTTTCAAGTAAGCCACTTTTATTCCCCTTTCAGTTGGATTGAAATTTGATTAGTGGTTTAAAAATGAAGGGAAGATTAAAAGATTGAGAATTTGGATTTTCAGATATTTGAGAATTAAGAAATGTTTATTGGATCTTGAATTTGTTTTGTTTTCACTTTTGCAGATCATTGTCTATACCTGATATTCAAACAGTTGTGGAGAGTGGATGTCCTAATCTGCTTCGAAAAGTTGTTAATTCAGCTAAAAGAATGAGAGCTTACGTGCAAAAGGATGAAGGGGATGTATGTTTCTTTCCTTTCTTAATTTCGTTCATGATTTGTTAGTGATTAAAAAGATGCATTTCAATAGAAATTTTCAAGTGCCTTCTGGCATTGTGTTTTATGAACTGTTAAGACTCTTGCTTGCAGGCTTGTGGTACTTGTACTCATCGGGGTTTTTGTGATAGAGCGTATGTGACACTAAAAGGTAATGACGCAGAAGGTCGTACCGTGGACATTGTGCGGGTCTTAATGTTCCATGCACTAGATCCATTTGTTATTTCAGGAGGACAGAAACCTCCTGGTAGTGAGCTCATTGAAACGTCTGCAAGGAAGCTGCTTTCTGAGTTGACTGAATTAAGTGAGACACCCCAAGATCCAGCACTACCAAAGCATATTCCCAAAGCCTCCCATAAGAAGGAGCGAGATGTTGATTTCATGGATGGCCGATTGTGTGATAATGTCGAAATGAAGAAAGAAGATTGGATGTGTACCAAGTAAGTGACAATTAGAAAATAATTAAATATATCTCTACAATTCTTTCCTTTATAACTTGATAAACTCTGCATATTCTTGAATGATGTGATCAGAGGGGAACTTTTTCTTAATGCAAAAGGGATCAAAGTTGGGATCATTGGATAACCAATCCAACTTTATGATCCTTAATAGCTTAAGTAGATGCATGGCCTCATTGGGAATTGTTTTTGTTGGCGTGCATGTTAGAATTGTATTTCTTTATTTTAATGTTTGTGGGATTTTCATTAATACCACCGAAGATTTCAGGAGGACTTCTTTTTGGAATTTGGGAAAAGGCTCCTTTGTTCTCAGTTATTCTATGGAACCCCAACCCCGCCATGTTATTTTGGTTTATAACAATTCCTTGATAATATAATTATATTACATCCATTTTGGATTGCCCCACAGTGCAAGCATTGCATCCTTGCTTGCAATGCTAATTTATTGTTGATTATTGTGCGTCTTCCAACTGCATCATGAAGGTATGTGCCCAAAGAGAAAATATGATGGAATCATTTCATTCTTCGAGGATATTGCTTAGGCTTAGACTTCAACTTTTTAGTTGTTGAGAGCTTGAGGTCGAAAGATCAAAAGGAGTTAGTTAAGGGGTATTGAGAAGGAACAAGATTCATCTCTTCTGTGCCATTCCCTTGCATCTATTGTGTCCTATGAGAGGCCAGTTCTTTTTCAGTATTTTACCACTAATCACCCCAAGTCACTTACAATTAAATGATGTCCATGGCTTTGAATCCAGTAACAATTCAATCATCTAATAAGACTAAGCCTGAAACAGAAGGTCCATTGTCTCTAGTACCTTGATGATGTAGATTATAGGAATGTTACATTTGTGCTCAAATGCGTGCATGCTAGAGCTTTCTTCGTCTTTGCACAGGGGAATGCTCATGCATGTGGATGTTCAATATGAATCTGAAGCCAGAACTTATTATATAAGTGTCAAAATGAGATGAACATCACCAATGCTCCTATTCTTTTTTCTTTTCTTGGGAAGGTGGTCGCTGTTGGGAAAGTGCAGCTCAGTATTAATCCCACATTTTTCTCTTGCTTTAAATTGTGTGTTTATATGCTTGTGCAGACACCAGATACAGTGTGACACCCCGTTAAAAAAATTTGCATTTTGTTTATTGAAATCCTTGGTATGTTCTTGCAGATGCAACTTTATGAACTTCTCAAAAAATAAAAGATGCCAAAAATGTGGTGAACAAAGTGCGAAGAAGGATGGTGATAACAATATTGAAGCTAAGAAAGGAGATTGGATATGCTCTGAGTAAGCTCCCTATCATCTTATTTTCTTTACACTGTGATTGACCTTTTTAAGTTTTTTGCTCTATCGACAGTGTTAGGGGAAAAGAACAAATGTTTGAACTTCGAACCATGATTGATTTTACAATTTTAGATGTTATATTTGTGCTGTATTTTGTTGGTCCAGTTTCATTATGCCTTTGGAGTTCCTTTGCTAGATTCAGAAACCATTTATTTATCTAGTTTTTGCATGATTTTTGTCTCTATTAAAAGCCAGTTTTCACCTAAATATTAGGGCAGAATGCAATTTGCTATTTTTTCAGGTAGAAAACTGTTCTCACACTTGTTGAAAGATTGGTCTTGAGCATTTAGTTCAAGGGGCATTTGATTTTCTTATAAATGTTCGTGTGACTTTTAGGATCTTTTGATGCATTTTCTGACTGTTCTTTTCTTTTTTGTAGTTTCTAGTAAAAACTTTGATTTGTTAATTCTCAGGAACCTATAATGTTGTTCAATACAGACGAGGGTAAATCTCACAGTATTCTGAGATCACAGGACCCTCTTCTTTAAGTTCAACAACTGTAATGGCGATTCCATGTGTGAGCTGTAAAAGACCTAAGAGCCATTGTGTTAATCAAATGGAGTAATTTGTAAATCTACCGATCTGATTCTAGAAACTAGAGGGAGTTCTTTGTAATTATATTATACTGCAGGGGTGGCCCATGGTAAACAATATTTGAGGAACAAATTCCTAGCCTTTCTATTTATATCTGTTCCAAAAACCCAAGGAAATCCTTTTGATGCTTTTTCTTTTTTGAATTGTAGAGCAATAACCTACAAACTCCAGTTTCTGTAGTTGAGTCGATGTTATTATTTTCATATTGGTCTAACATAATCTTCTCTATGTTGTCATAAACCTGCTGCATCTCTTATTACATCCTTTGTCTCATTCAATCCATTAACTGGCACATTCCATTTCTGTTGCAGCTGTGAATTCGTGAATTTTTCTAGAAATATAAAATGCCTAAAGTGCAAAGCAGAGGGCCCAAAGAGGCCCGGTGTAGATGATGTGAAAATGAAGAAGGGAGATTGGAATTGCAACAGGTAAACCTTATTTTTTTGTCCTAGTAACAAGCGCAATGTAGATATATACAATTGACATTGTGGTGGGAGCATTTGAGGAGAAAATAATGTGTTCTTCACCCTAATGAGATTTTTATTTGATTAAATTTTGAAGGCATGAAAGCTTAGTGCTTTTGAAGAGGGGGTTGTGGATGTTATGACAGAGCAGTTCTTGTACCTTTTATGTTAAACACAAGATGCGTGTCTGCCTTTTTATATTGGGGGCATATTGTTGCCCTAGTGAATCATTTTTGTTACCGTATTGTGAGGCTTCTTGCTTTATGACATCCAACATAATTTCATTGATAGTTCTTGTCATCAATAATTCTATCTAGGATTTTTTTGGGACGATGGTTAAAGGAAATTTATCTTATGAAGAATGCACAAGTACATTAAAAAAATGTAATAAATGCTATTCTCCCTACGAACCACTACCATTAAATCCCTTGTTTAGTAAGTATTATGTCAGTAAAAAACACATGGAAATATAAAAGAAACAAAGAGGAAGCCTATGAAAGATGTGTTCCAGCTTTCGTATCATCTTTATTTGTCTATCTTGAAAGCTATCAACTTTTTATGGAATTTTAATTCGATATTGTTTTTTTTTTTTCATCTTATTGTCTGCTTTTGAAATTCTTCTGTCCATGTCACTTGGTTTCTGTTTGCAGCTGTGGGTTCATGAATTTTGCTAGCAATAAGACATGCTTACGTTGTCGAGATCCACGCCCTGAAAGAAAGACTGGAGAGTGGAACTGCCCATCGTGAGTCTCCCTCGCTCCTGATTGATTTGTCTTTCAGGATAAGATCCATCTTACTCTTTGCTTTCTGTTTCTGCAGGTGTGACTTCCTGAATTTCAGTAAGAATAAAGTCTGCCTAAAGTGCAATTGTGTGAGTCCCAAAAGAATGGCCGGAGAGTGGCACTGCCCATCGTGAGTCTTCCTCACTCTCATCATTGAGTGTCTTTCATGAAAAGATATGTTTAACTCTTTTGCTTTCCGTTTATGTAGGTGTGACTTTTTGAATTTCAGTAGGAATAAAGACTGCATCAAGTGTAAATGTAAGGCGCCCCAAGGAAGCAACAACCTAATATGAAGAACAGATATGGAAAAGCCCTTATTAAGTTATTAGTAGATAGAGGATGCATGATGCAGGAGGATCTGAATAGTAAAATATGGATATGTTGCATTCACATCACGTGGAAAGCCTGACATATATATTTATGAACCAGATAGACTTGTGCAAGCCCAAGGAAACGTCTGATTGTGCCAAACGACCTGTCTAACAGAAACAAATCATTGTATCGTGTTCAAAGTTTTTTAGCAGATTTTGCGAGCCAAGTTTTTAATCAACCGAGGTCAAGAAAGCTTTCAAATTAGATCAAAAACTTTTTTTTCTCTCAATTTTGGTTTTTTTCCTACTAATTTCATATTTTCAGCCTTTATTTTTTCATGTTTGATTAGGATTATTTTTCCTTTCCGGTTAAGGTTGGATATAGGTCTATTTAAACTATTATAATCTTTATTTCTTTTCAAGTTTGGGATTAACATGATAATTTTTAATTAAAATAAATAGTACATTTATGGTTCCTTTTTAAAATTTTTCATGAATTTTTTTTTTAAATTGTTCCTTTATTCTTAATATACTTAGATTCGGTTGCGTTAACTAGCACCAAAGCCTAGTGTTCTTAGTTGTCTTTGTTGTAACATTGTTTAAATAGTCATAACTAGAAAAGGACACAGAGCATGATGTGGTGGAAAAGGAATTGTTTTTGATAAAGAAGGTTTCATTTTAGAAACAAAACGTTCACAAACTAGTGATTGAGAAATTATAAAGGCAAGTTATAGAATTAACTTGTCATTTGAAAGAGCAAGATTTAGAGGATCAAAAGATGAGTGATCATGAATTTATGACTAGTGTTGAGAACTTGTTTAATAGGTGTGAGTAGAGGAGGTAGCCTTATGATTGAGATGAGTACCACAAAGACTTGTGTTTTGATGACACTTCCTGAGTTTGCAAGCACCTAACAAGCTGACGAATTCAATTATTGATTAGATGAAATGGAGATGATTTTTTAATATAAAAAGGTTCTAAAACAAATAAAAGTGAAGTCTATCACTATCAGATTTAAGAGGTAAGCTTTTGCATGGTAGGAACAATTAAAGAGAAATCATGAGTGAAATGATAAACCCATGATTTATTACTAGGAAATGATGAAGAAAAATATGAATGGTCACTTTTTTCTTTTTGAGTACATGCCAACATTGCATTATAATTTCACATGTTAAAGGAATCGGCAAGGCTGGTTGACACTTAAATCGATGAGTTATATCAACTATTGATCAGAAACGGCCTGTTACAGATAAAATAGTACTTGGTGACGTGATACTTAAATAGGTTATGACGGTCCATATAAGATGTGCTTTGTTTGTAATTGATGTGGACAATTTCGAAAGCTTATCATAGGGCTTTAATTGTGGAGAAATAGTTAAGGGAGCCAATAAAGGCACTCAAGTATACCAGATTACTATAGGTGTGCACACCAATTACTAGCAAACAATCAGTCAACCTAAATCTATTCTTGAGCAAACCATATGTCACAATTTGGTGTTATAGATGTGGTGAGCAATGTTATTGTGTCAATGAGTGTCATAAGCCAAAGAATCGCACGAGTAAGAGTCTTTTAATAAATGATGAGTTCGAATAAGAGAGTGAAGCCATTAGATAGCATGTTTATAATGATAAAGGTGGTAATGGATTCTATATAGAGATGATAATGCTACCTCAATCATCCAAAAAAGTTCACTAACTTCCAATGATGATTAGGTGAAGATTGGCTATATACTAACATCTTTCATACGATTTGTACGATTAAAAAAAAGTTGTGCAACCTAATCATTAATGGTAAAAGTTGTGAGAATGTAATATCAACATAGGCATTGTAGAAGTTGTAACTTAAAATAAACAACCATGTTTGTTTTCATTTTTCATTTGCACAAACTGTTTTAATAATGTTTGGTGTGATGTAGTGTCTATTAATATATGTTTTATATTGTTATAGACAGGTCTTAGCAATATGATAAAAGTGTAGTGTGTGAAAAAAGGTGGTGCAACATGTACACCCTTAGCATCAATGAGAAACATATATTGGTGCTAAAGAGATAGAGGTATTTTACGTGGTTGAGATAGATAAAGAAAAGAGTTTGTTATTCATGTCTCAATTTTTAAAAAGGTTAATAATGAAGGAGTGGTTTTTACACTGATGTCTTTAAATAGTCTCATTAATGAGAATAATGATGTTTTTACGCCCATATCCATGTCATCTCTAACTTGGCTACAGGTTGGACTGACAACAAAGAAAGAGTCAAACTCTTCTTAAATGAAAAAAATCAAACTAACTTGCCCAAAATCACCATTGGATATTGGTTGATCTATTAGAAGTTATAGGCACTGGTCTAGCCCACTGATGGTGGGTTGTTGCAGTCTTTGTGATGGAATCGACGCCACCAGCTCCATCATCAAGAACATTGTAAACCCCCGTAAAAAAAAACATAGGATCAAAGTAATGAGGTCTCGATGAGTAATGAAGATTTGGCATGAAAGAAATGAATAAATAGTGGGAATGATAATAAATGTTTCATGTAAGAGAGAGAATGGTCTCCATAAATAAATTTAAAGGTATTGTTGAAGACTAAATGAGGGTTATGATTTTTAGTTTAAAACTTGTAATATTGTCAAAATCAATGATAAGTTTCAATAGATACAAGAATAAGAAAAATGAGAAGATATGTAAACCTGATCAAAAAATGTATTTTGACAAATTAGTGATAAATAGGCAATATTGAATTTATTGAGTATAAATTAAGGTGAAATTTCATGATGATCTAATTAAATAAATTAATGCATGAAATTCAGATTTTGACGTAAAAGACATTGATTGTTTAGTTTTACGGTATCGATGATATATCTCAATTCGATCGTTGGATCGAGTTGAAATTTTATAAGAAATCTCCAGACTTATTTCTTTATCTTAGGTTAAAATTTCATGTCAATCAGAGTTTGCGAAGGTCTTACGAGAGTACTGAAAATCAGGTAAATTAAAGAAGATGACACACGAGCCATTAATAAGGGCATTTTGGTAATTTTATCAAAACAAAAATTCTCCTCTCCTCCTTTAAAGACAGCCCACGTCCTATGCAAAAGAAAAATAGGAGGGAGACCATTTGTTCTCCCATTTTCTTCATCTTCTCTCCATTTCTTCAAGTTAAATCAAAATGGAGTGTTCTTGGGAGGATTATATCCAAGAAAACAAATTAAATGACTAAACTTAGAGAGTTATAGAGCTTGAGAAAAACAAAGAGAAGAAGCTGGAAATTGGAAGAGAAGGACATGATTTTTTGTAGAGTTTTGCAAGAATTCACTGAAATAAGTTAAAGTAGTAAAGGTAAGGAACATACCCTAAAGTAATTTTGTTTTTCTCTCTTATTCTTACATGAGAAGAAGAAAACCTCCAAGCTTAAAATTCTAGGGTTCATGTAAATATTTTAGGGGAATAATTGTTCTTGTGAATTTTGAAGTTAATTGCATGATAATGACTTGATTAACAGAAAATAGAAGGAATAAATTGATTTGTAACTATGGGTTTTGAGATGGCAACAAGGCAGAAACTTCAGCAACCATATCTTGGCTTTCCAATGTTGGATATGTTATTATGGTCAATGTCACCTATATTTTTACCGGAGGGATTGTCAATAACAGACTTCGTTTGAGATCTGTCACATGAGGAACATTTTTGGAAAATCACCTTCAAGACAGTCTCGTTCGTCAGCTATAGTCTCATCTTTCCATCGTTGGATTGGTCTGGATCTTACATATGTTGTTCATCCAAATTTTCTATAAATTCTAAATGGTTAAGATCAAAAACAAACACTCTAACCAGAAATTGTACTTCCTGAACAGTAGGTCTCTAATTTTCAGGTCAATTCGGTATTGCTATGATATAGGGAGATTTAATCGTTGGATGTATGCTAATTTTGGATATGTTATTCTAATGATGATGGTGTATAATGTCGTCATTTGGATTTATTGAATTTTGAGTTGAAATAATAGTATTTCAAGTTTAGTTTGAGAAATATTAAATAAGAATATGATGTTTAGCATAAAAAGTATGTTTTGGGCCTAAGGATAATTGTAATGGGTTTAATGATGATGGAAGTGTTTGAGAATTGTTTGTGTTGTGTTTGAGTCATGTTTGATGTGTTGATAAGTGATGTGTATAGTTAAATTGTATAAAAAAAATGATTAATTAATACTTTGGTTGTGTTGGATAAGAAACATGATATGGGAAAATAGATTGGGATAAATTGAAACTAACTTTGGAAAATTAACCCCTATTGTGACTGGCCATGTTAGTTAAATTGGTGCTGAAATGTTTGGTAAATTACATGTTTTGATGAAGAAATGAATGGGAAATCATGCTAAGAGATGTTGTAAATTGAATTATGATAAAAGAAATCATTTGGAGTGTGCTTTGAAAAAATTTGACATGTGTAGTCATTGTTGAAATTTAAGCTAAATTACATTGTTTGGCAATAGATTAAATGTCTTGGAAAATTAGAAAATCGCTAATAAGAATTTATGTCTCTAGACACTAGAAAAAAATCAGTAATGAAAAGTCATGTCTTTTGAACATTGAAATCATTGATAAAGAATTGAGTTAATTGGACATTTAATATTAGTGTAAATAAATTCTAATGTAAATGAATTTAAATGACAAGCATGAAAATAAAATACATCTATGGAAATTGTTTATGGAAGTTTTCAATTTTATGAATTTGTTTACGAAAGTATTTGATTTTGTGAATTTATGAATAAATCAGGAAGATTTGAATATTGATTCAGGATGTTATATTGAAATGTAGGAAAAGCTTTCGAAAGGGGACCCAACTTCTCAGGAGCTTGTATAGCAGGAGCTTAAAGAGGGACCACAGGAGGGGCACAACAACAACAAGGGAGCACGAGTCGAGCTTCTGCAGCAGGTAGGTGTTTTATGCCTACATTTTTTACATAACGTTAATTTTACTAACTTGTTAAATTCTTGGTTTTTGCATTTATAGGTGAAATCACAAACAGAAAAGATATAGTGAAATAAACAAGAAATTCAAATGGATCTGAGTACTTGATTGATTTAAGAATATGAATTACATTAATGAACTTCATTGATGATCGTTCCTTAAACTTGATTAACTGGTCCTGAATGCGGAGGCTAATGATGTTAGTAAGGTTTACTAACATCGGCATGATCATCCCTAAAAATAAGAGATATTGAACTTGATTAACTATTCGGGTGAGAATAGTTAATGACATCGACTATTGACGTCGATATCAACAATCACATGAAACTTGATTTGCTATTCCTAAAGTATAAGCTAATGATGTCAAGAATCTTGACATCGGCATTTCTGGAAATATTCCAAGGTATTATAGAAAGAAAAATTTGATTGACTATTTCGGGTTGGAAATAGTCAATGACATCAATCGGTGGCATTGATGTTGGCATTTAAAACGAACTTGATTAGTCGGTCTCGATATGGGCGACTAATGACACTAATGAAAATTCATTAGTGTCAGCATTCCCTTCCAAGTTTTTAGGGAGAGGTATTATAACGGTATTCCCAATAAGGAATGATTAAAAGTGTTAATGAAATGGGGATTGACATTTTGAAATGATTATTCATTCGGCCTTAAAGAGACGGATATTGATTGGAAATTGTGGAATAAAATGGGCGGAGGAATTAATTACCTGGTAATGGGCTGGTGGCATCAGTTTTTCTAATGACTAGACTTGTGTGGTGTTAATATTATCGAGATAACTGATTTGTCAGACTATAAATAGAATGTTAAATGAAACCTAACTGTTAAACAAAAGTGGTAAATTGTGTTTATGTTGTGGATTATTGAAGAAATAAAAAAAAATTAAATTGATGAAGATCTAATCCTTTTGAAGGATAGAGGCAAAGATCGTATCGCTTAAGACGTAAGAATAGAAGTTTATTGACCATGGTAGGTATTGTACAATTAAGGAATATATATATGTGTGTGTGTGTGTGTGTGTGTGTGTGTGTGTGTGTGTGTGTGTGATGTGTTTTGAATTATTTGATGAATTGTAATTGATACAATTTGAGAATCATGTACTGTGCACATGGAGGATGTTAAAGAAATTATCACTCACAACGTAAATATGTTGTAATGAGGTTTTGTGTTGTTGTTGACATGATAAGAATTTGGTAGTGATTATAACAATGTAATAAAATACTAATAACAGTGATGAAACGACGTATGACAATGACTACCAATTGTTCTACCTAGTATATAAGATCATAGAGGGTTTAGTACAAACATTGAAGATGCACATAAATAATTTGTTATAATATTTAGAATTTAAAGAAAATGCATTACCAAGGTTAAAATTTTCATACGCTAGATACGCGGTATTCAACAACAAGTAAGTTGGTTACCATTTAGAATGATGTGAGAAAGTAAATGAAGAATTATATAATTAGTCAGCCATATAAGTGATGGATAATGAAGTTTGGCCTTAATTATAGTGGCCAAATGAGATTAGATTGATGAATTAAATAGATTTATTAATTGATGTATGTATGATATTCATATTATTTGAAGATGGATTGAATATGAATATTGTGAAAATGATGGTAGGTTCCATGATAAGGGAGATTTAACTGAAAATCTAAAGAAATATTGGAATGTGCCAAAATTGGCACAAGAAATATATAAGTTGAATATACTTATAAACAAAAATTGAACCGAAAACATAACGAGTTTGATGATTTATATGAAAGAGCCATAATGGGTATAATAGATCTTAGGATTAGAATTGATATAAAGATAGAGAGAGAAATCATATGGTAGATATTATAACGAATTAAATGCGCTCATGAGGTGAAACAAGACACAAAATGAAAATGTTGAACAATTCCAGGAATAATGAATAGAGACGTAATAATAAAAGGTTAAATAAGAATTTCAAATAACTATAATGCATATCGTTGAATACATATTTAATTACATGTGCATGTATTGTGTGATTTTCCTTTCATGCTATATTTTATTCTTATTATATTTATTCTATACATTATGAAATTGAATGTCCTTCACATTCACGCTAGGAGTAGTGTTTTAGGTCTTCTAGTCTTATTTTGTATGATTAAAAAAGAAAATAAACATTAATATATTTTTTCTTTAAAGAACTAAATGATTTAATATGTAATAGTATTTCTTTTACATTAAGGGGGCGTTTGTTTGCCCGAAAAGTGGTTTCCTGAAATTCTTTTTCCAAACTTTCTTGTATTTGTTTACTATTAGAAAAGTTGGTTAACAAAAAAACACTTTTCAGACAAAGGAAAATTTGGCTTGATTTCTAGGAAAGTGTTTTCCTTTTATTTTGGATTGAAAACACTTTTCAGAAGTTCTGAAAAATTTAGAGATATCATATTATTTGCTAATTATATCAAATTTGGTCCTCAAACTTTTGATTGATATATATATATTTTGTTTGAATCTGTTTTTTTTAATTTTATCCCTTAAAATTTAATTTAATTTGATTTTTATATTAACTTTGGTCATTATTCTTATGATTGTTATTTTTTTTCTCTTATCATTTTTTTAATTGAAATATTTTATCTATCAAATTTAGTCCTCATTCTTTTGATTGTTACTTATTTTTTTTGAAATAATTTATGAAATTGTAATTATTATTATTTTAATTTCATCATCTTTTAATTTTTTTTATTTGTTAGATTTGATCTCCATTAGTTTGGTTATTATTTATTTTATTTAAGATAATTTATGAAATTAGATTTTTTTTCAATTTCATTCTCATTCAACCTTTTATTTTGTAAGATTTGTTCCTCATTATTTTAATAAACTTGAAAAAAATAAAACATCAATAAGCTATTTTTCAACTCATTTTTCATAACATAATCAAACACTAGAAAATATTTTCCAACTTATTTTCCATGATACTACCAAACATCGAAAAATAATTAACTTTCCAAGGAAACTATTTTCCAAAAAAAAATTACTTTCCAGCAAACAAACGGGGCCTAAGTATGGGACATAAATTGTACTATTTTGTATGTGTAATCTTAATGTTTGTTTACTTCCATTTATTATGAATTATGTGTGTTAATGGGAAAGAAATGAATTACTGTGTGAATCCATAATAAAAATAGATATGGTTCATAATATTTTTACTATCTCTTTTAGTTTTTTTATTGGAACTGTAACCCACGGTACGGGTCAGATTTTTTTAAAATATAAAAAATATTTAAATATAGCTAATAATTTTTTAATAAAAAGAATTAAATTATATGAAGGTTGATTCGATGTGATCCGGTTGACTTTGCAGGTCTAAAAAACAACCTAGACGGCCCGTAAAAACATAGTTTAACTTAAGATTTTTTTTTTCAAAATGATATCTTGTTTTACATTAAGATATTGGATTGGCATGGATCAACTCGGGTTAATATATCAAATCTGTGACCCAAGTTATGAGACTATAATAACCTCATAGAAAACAAATCAAAACAAATTATAAAAC